>Ga0180437_10000212_pt1 | contig 120847 bp, 118 predicted proteins | sample SS_ome_4_FD_132410 | JGI IMG/M metagenome (GOLD analysis project Ga0180437, IMG submission 132410) | Hypersaline lake sediment archaeal communities from the Salton Sea, California, USA - SS_3_D_1 metaG | ecosystem: Environmental > Aquatic > Non-marine Saline and Alkaline > Hypersaline >...
TCGGCGCCGTCGGCGCCGAGCTTTTCGCGGAGCACCTCGGGGATGGTCACGATCATGCGTTACCCGCACTCCGTATTCTCGGCTCGCCCAGACCAGTTTGGCAAGGGTTGGAAGCAAGATACGCCGTCGTGTTCAACGGTTCGTCAACGCCGGACCGACCCGTGGTACGGCCGTCAGCGATGCTGCACGACCGGTACGTGAACGTGAACCCGTCGGCCGGGCGTACATGATCGCTGCCTGATCGAGATGGACGCCACGTGACCGCCAACTGATCGGTCGCATGATTCGGTCGTCGCGGCCGGCGAGGGGATGTAGCAGGGCGGGCAGCCGAGGTGCAGTTCGCTAGATCGGCTGGCGAAGAGTAGCGTCGATCTGCAACAGAGGACCCGCGAGCCTCGTAGGGTCGGACAGAGTCATGACCGATCCGTTCGCCGAATTCGATGCGCTGGTCCAGGAACTCGAGCAGGGGCTCGAGCGGACGCGAGCGCCGGGACGGGCCGCGGAGGCCCCGCGGCCGCGGCGCAGCTGGAAGGCGAGGCTGGCGCGCTGGGGCTTTCGGGCGCTGTTGGCCTGTGCGGCGCTGGGCCTGCCCTTCTACCTATTGGTGGGCTCGTCCGTGTTCCTCTACCGGGTTTACGGGGTGCCGACGTGGCCGGCGCTGCTGGCCGGGTTGCTGCTGACGGTCCTGGTCCTGCTGGTCTACTCGGCTTGGATCACGAAGCGGGTCTCGGGCAGGGTCAAAGTGCCGGGCTTCCTGCCCAAGGCGCTGCTGGCGGTGGTGGGCGCCTACTGTCTGTACGCGCTGATCTACATCTCGAGCATGAACGTGAAGGGTGGGGTCGAGGATACGTATCATTCCTTGCATCCGCTGCTGCGTCTTGCCACGAGCACGTTCATCCTAGTAGATAGCGATCTGGTAGTCACCGACATGGAGAGGCAGCCGGAAGACTACGCCCGGATGGGGCTGCCGCCCTACGAGGGCTCGCTGCACTTCGAGCAGGCGGACGGCTACGCCCACGCCGTGGACCTGCGGACGGTCGGGCGCAGCGGGTGGCGGAACTTCCTCATGCAGGCGTATTTCAGGGCCATGGGCTTCAGAACGGTCAGGCACGTGGGGACGGCGGATCACCTCCATATCTCCCTGCCGCTGCCCTGACCTCCCCGGGAGAACGAGCCGCGCCGGCTCGAGGCAAGGAAACCGAAAATGGAAGAGTTGCTGCGTGGTTGGGACGGCGAGCACGTGGTGGTGCGCTACGACCGCGAGGCCGACGCCTGGATCTTCATCGCCATCCACTCGACTCGACTCGGTAACGCGTCGGGCGGCACACGGATGAAGGTCTACGACGAGCCGCAGGACGGGCTGCGGGACGCGCTGCGGCTGGCAGAGGGGATGACGTACAAGTGGGCGGGCGTCGACTTTCCCATGGGCGGCGGCAAGGGCGTGATCGCTCTGTCGCGGCCGCTGGGGACGCCGGAGCGCGACGGGCTGCTGGAGCGCTACGGCGAGCTGGTCGAGTCGCTGGCCGGCGGATTCAGCACCGGCGCCGACCTCGGTGTGGGCCCCGACCTGGTGCAGGTGATCGGCCGCGAGACGACCCACGTGTTCGGCACGCGGATCGCCGGCGATCCGGGGCCCTGGACGGCGCTGGGCGTGTTCACGGCCATCGAGGCGGTGGCGCAGGAGTTATTCGGCAGCTCGGACCTGAGCGGGCGGACGGTGCTGGTGCAGGGGGTGGGTGACGTGGGCATCCCGCTGGCCAAACGACTCTGGGACGCCGGTGCGCAGCTGAAGCTCGCAGATATCAACGCGAAGCACGTGGCCGGGATCGCCGAGGAGCTCGGTGCTGAGGCGGTGGACGTAGAGGCCCTGTATGACGAGCCGTGCGACATCTTCGCGCCGTGCGCGGTGGGGGCGGTGCTCAACGCGCAGACGATCCCCCGGCTGTGCTGCAAGGGCATCGCCGGGGCGGCGAACAACCAGCTCGAGGGGCCGGAGGACGCAGGGCGGCTGCACGAGCGGGGCGTCCTCTACGGGCCGGACTTCATCTGTAACTCGGGCGGCGCCATAGCTCTGTTGGGCTTGGAAGCGCTGAGCATGACCGAGGACTACGTGGCGGCGAAGATCCTGTCGATCCGCGACACTCTGAAGGTGATCTTCAGAGAGGCGCGGGAGAACAACGAGTCGCCGCTGCACGCGGCGGAGCGTCTGGCGCGGCGCGTCCTGGAGCGCGGCCCGGCGTAGGCCGCCCTCGCGCACCCGAGTGCACTCCCATCCGCCCGGCCCGGTACTTGCCTCACCGGGCCGGGCGAGCCAAGCTACCAGCGTACCAACAACACTGAACCTCGAGCCGAGATAGAGGGACCATCATGGCAAGCGCTCTCTTTACGACCCCGATCCCCGATAACGAGCCGGTTCTCTCTTACGCGCCGGGCACGCCGGAGCGGGAGAGCCTCAAGAAGAAGCTGGACGAGCTGGCCGGCCAGAAAATCGATATCCCGCTGATCATCGACGGCCAGGAAGTCCGGACCGGCGAGACGTCGGACTACGTCATGCCCCACGACCACGGGCACGTGCTCGCCACCTGGCACAAAGGTGGGCCGCAGGAGATCGCCGCGGCCATCGAGTCGTCCCAGCGCGCTTGGCAGGAGTGGTCGCGCTGGCCCTGGGAGGAGCGGGCGGCGGTCCTGCTCAGGGCGGCGGACCTGCTGTCGGGCCCGTGGCGCGACACGGTCAACGCGGCGACGATGCTGGGCCAGAGCAAGACGGCCCACCAGGCGGAGATCGACGCCGCCTGCGAGCTGATCGATTTCTGGCGGTTCAACTGCCAGTTCGCCGAGGAGATCTACGCCGAGCAGCCGTTTTCGACCCCGGGCGTGTGGAACCGGATCGAGCAGCGGCCGCTGGAGGGCTTCATCTACGCGATAACGCCGTTCAACTTCACCTCGATCGGGGGCAATCTGCCCACGGCGCCGGCGCTGATGGGCGGCGTCTCGCTGTGGAAGCCGTCCCGCACGTCGATCTACTCGAACTACTTCGTGATGAAGGTGCTGCAGGAAGCGGGTCTGCCCGACGGGGTGATCAACTTCGTGATCGGCGACTCGGCGGCGCTGACCGACGTGATCCTGCCGAGCCCGCACTTCGCCGGGATCCACTACACGGGCTCGACGGAAGTCTTCCTGATGCTGTGGCAGAAGATGTCGGAGAACCTGCGGCTCTATAAGAACTATCCGCGGATCGTGGGCGAGACGGGCGGCAAGGACTTCATCGTGGCGCATGCGAGCGCCGACGTGGGAGCGCTGGTCACGGGCATGGTGCGCGGTGCGTTCGAGTACCAGGGCCAGAAGTGCAGCGCCGCGTCGCGGGCCTACATCCCGGAATCGCTGTGGCCGGAGGTGAAGGAGCAGCTGGTCGAGGCGGTGAAGAGCATCAAGATGGGGGACCCGCGCGACTTCCGTAACTTCATGTGCGCGGTAATCGACCGGAACGCGTTCCGCAGCATCAGCGAGTACATCGAGGAGGCGAAGGCGTCGAGCGAGATGGAGATCCTGGTGGGCGGCGGCTACAGCGATAAGAAGGGCTACTTCATCGAGCCTACCGTAGTCGTGAGCCAGGACCCGAGGTCGCGGCTGATGAGCGAAGAGATATTCGGGCCGGTCCTCACGCTGCACGTCTACCGGGACTCGGATTGGCTGCAGATGCTCGAGCTGTGCGACGTCACGTCGGACTACGCGCTGACCGGCGCGATCTTCGCGCGCGACCGGGCGGCGATCGCCGAGGCCGACGTCGCGCTCCGCTACACGGCCGGCAACTACTACATCAACGACAAGCCGACGGGCGCGGTGGTCGGCCAGCAGCCGTTCGGCGGCGGCCGGGCCAGCGGCACGAACGACAAGGCGGGCTCGGCGATCAACCTGATGCGCTGGGTGACACCGCGTACGATCAAGGAGAACTTCGTGCCGCCCGTTGAGTATGGCTATCCGTATATGCAGGGGAAGTGAGTAGGGTAATCGGTGATCAGTAATCGCTGATCAGTAGTGGATGGTCGAGGTTGAGTTCCCACTGATCACTGATCACTGATCACCGATCACTGATTACTGATCACCGATTACTGATCACTGATCACCGATCACCGATTACTGATCACTGATCACTGATTACCGACTGCCAATTCCGGCCACCCAACCATTTAGCTCCCACCAACGACTAAAGACTGAGATGGGGAGGGAAGCGCACTCCGGGGTCCCCGATCGCGGGCTGGCGGCGGCGCTGCTGGCGCGCGGGGACGAGGGCGCGTTCCGGGAGCTCTACCGGCGCCACACGCCGCGGCTGTTCCAGTTCGTGCTGCGGCTGCTGGGCGGGGTCGAGGTCGATGCCGAGGACGTGGTGCAGGAGACGTGGCTGCGCGCCACGGAGCACCTCGATCGGTTCCGCTGGGAATCGAGCCTCTCGACCTGGCTGAGCGGGATCGGGCTCAACGTCTGCCGCGATCTGTGGCGGAAGCGGAACGGGCGCGACCTGGACTGGAACGCTTCGGTGGAACCGCCGATCCCGGCCCCGCGGTCGGACGAGCGGATCGACCTGGAACGGGCGATAGCGCTGCTGCCGGTGGGGTATCGGACGGTGTTGATCCTTCACGACCTGGAGGGTTACACGCACGACGAGATCGGCGAGCGGATGGGGATCGCGTCGGGGACCTCGAAGAGCCAACTCTCCTGCGCCCGCCGTGCGGTGCGGGCGACGCTGAACCCGGAGTCGAGAGGGATGGATGGAGCCGATGGATGAGAACGGACTGAGACGGGACGAGCGTGAAGCCTTCGATGCGCTTCCTAGGGAGCGCATGCCCTCCAGGATGCTGGAGCAGCGGACGGTACGGGCGCTGAAGAGGCGGGGGATCATCCGGTCGCGTCCGGTGCTCTCCAGCGCCCGACTGCCGTGGCTGGCGGCGGGGATCGCGGCGGCGCTGGCGCTCTTCGTGAGCGGCCTGGCGGTGGGACAGTCGATGGGCGTGCGCCAGACGGCCGACGCCTTCGCCGACGTCTATACCCAACCCACGGCCCGCGCCGCGGCTCGCGTGCAGAGCACCGGGTCGGAGCACCGCGCGGCGCTGGCCGCGCTGGTCGCGGCGGCGGGGAGCGCCGACCCGCAAGAGGTCCGGCAGGCGCGGGAGGTGGCGCTGGCGGCCTTCTGGGCGGCGGCCAACGAGATCGTGCGACTGGCGCCCGATGACCCGGTCGCGCTGCGGATCCTCCAGGAGGCGGAGCGCAGCGCCGGGACCCGGGGGGCGGGCGCCGCGCAAGACACGACGAACGTCGTCTGGTTCTAGTTCACTGCGATCGATGCCGATCGTGCCGGATAGGAGTATGGTCCGATGAGAAACGAGAGAATCGCTACTGTCACGCTTTGCGCCGCCCTGCTGGGCGGCCTGGCGGCGCCTGCGGCCGCTCAAGAGGTGGTGCCGCGGCCGCCCGCAGCCCCGCTGGCACAGGCCTGCCCCGCCGGCCAGGTGGTGCGCGGCGACCTCGGGATCAGCGGGCTCGAGTGCAACTGCAGCTACTACGTGCGTGAGGGAGGCGAAAGAGCCTGGCGGTTCCGCTCCGAGCCGGTGATCGTCGGGGTCCGCGAGGGTGGCCCAGCGGCTGGGAAGCTCCGGGCCGGTGACGCGATCAACGCGATCGACGGCCTGCTGATCACCACCAGCGAGGCGGGCCGCCGCTACGCGAACCTGGAGCCCGGCGAGACGGTGACGCTGACGGTCCGTCGCGATGAGCGCCTGGCGCAGATCCGTATCAATGTGGGCGGCCAGTGCGAGCAGTTGGTGGAGGCGGGGGAGGGCTGGCACCTGCTGGTCGAACCCCCCGAGGTAGTCGTGGCGCCCGAGCCGGCGGTCGCTGTTGAACTGGAGCCTGTGGCCGTCACCGTTGAAGGGGAGCCGGTGATCGTGGGTGTCGAGCCAGTCGAGCTGGTCGAAGCGGTGCCCTTGGTCCTAGTAGCGCCCCAGGTCGGCATCGCGGCGCGCCCCCTCTTTCCCGGCGGCTGGTTCGGATTCGGGATCAGCTGCAACTGCTCCGTCCACCGGGGCGGACCGGGCACACCGCCGGTCTGGAAGTTCAAGGAGCCGCCCGAAGTCTTTTCGGTCGAGCCGGGTAGTCCGGCGGATCGTGGCGGCTTGCAGCGCGGCGACGTGCTGCTCGAGATCGACGGCGTCTCGCTCACCGACGACGAGGGCGGACGCCGCTTCGGCGCCGTCACCGCCGGCCAGACCGTGACGTTCAAGTACCGTCGGGGCGCCGCCGTCCGCGAGGTCACACTCACCGCCGGCGAGCGGGCCGAGCCCCAGCCGCTGCTGCACGAGGGCGAGGAGCTGGCGACCCTGTTCGAGCAGGTACAGGACCAGCAGCGGCGGCAGCAGGAGGTGATGGCGCGGTTGCGCTCGGAGACCGACCAGCTGACGGAGCTGCTCAGTGCCCGTAGCGACACGCTGCTGCGTGCGAGGGACCTGTCGCTGAGCGAGCTTCTGGCCCGCGAGGCCGAGCTGCAGCTCCAGGCCAGCCAGAACCTGGAGCATCTGCGGGCCGAGATGCTCGAGGTGCAGGCGCGCGAGCTGGCCGACGCGCCGCTGCCGGACCAGCTGCGCTTCACCGGCAGCGTGGGCGATGTGGACGTCGAGGTGCGGGGCCGCAGCTCGGTTATCGCGACGGTGATCGAGGAAGGGAACGAGATCGTGATCGTCACCCGGGACGCCCGGATCACGATCAAGCGGTCGAGGTGATTCTTCCCTAGCCATCCGGGGGCGCTGCGCCTGTTGGCCGTAGTGCCCCCTCCCGATCCTGCTTCTACTCGTAATCGTACTCGTACTCGTACTCGTGTGACTGGACGCTCATGAGCGGACCGAGAGTCCGGGCACGATTGCGACTACGATCGCGATTACGAGTACGATTACGAGGGGGAGGGGGAGCACGAACAGGGGTGCTCACCGCTGGCGCCGTGGGGAGGGCTCGGGCATATTGTCTGTCGAGAAATACCCGGCGATTACGTGGGAGGAGGCCTGCGATGCAGTGTCCGATGTGCGGGGATCGAGCCGCGGAGGCGCGCTATTATCGGCTGAACCGGCTGACCGAGACGATCGAGCATCTCTGTCGCCCCTGCTGGCTCGCGTTGCGGAAGGCGGAGCACGACGAGTGGGAGTACTTCCGCGGGGCCGCCAAGCTGCTCTTCTACTACACGGTTCTGCCGGTGGTGGTCACGGCGCTGGTCGTCTGGCTGTTGGCGGTGATTATCTTTTGAAGACGTGCCGGCATTGCAACGCGGTCGTTCCAGACCACACTCATCGCTGCCCGCACTGTCGGGGCACCCACCCGCGAGGCGGCTGGCTGTTCCAGGCGTTCCTCGTCGCCGTGGTCGCGGCCACAGCGCTGGCGATGCTGTTGCTGGACTGAGCGCGGCCCGCCGGACTAGAAGGGAGCGGGCCCCTTCGGCTTCTTATAGCGGGGGCGCGCCCGGTCGAGGAAGCGCTGCAGCTCGGAGTCGCTGAACTCGTACGGGTCCTGCGTGTGCTTGTGAGCGGGCAGCGGGACGACCTGCTCGTCGCCTTGCCCGGCGTGGACGGGCCGGAACACCAGCTCGGAGCGGCCGTGCTCGCGCTCGACGATCCAGGGTTGGCCGGAACGGTCGGTGAACTTTCGAGCCATGGCCTAAACTTGGAATTCCAAAGCTAGAGAGACAAGAGGTGCGAACGGTGGCGCAGGAGCGCGTTTTCACGGACAAGACGGGACGACGCTGGCGCGTGTCGTACACGGAAGGCGGTGTGCGCGGCATGCTGACCATGCACACCATCGTATTCGAGGCAGTCAACGGGGACGAGGGTCGCGACCAGCGCTACTTGACCGTACACCCGGGCTATCTCGAGAGCGTCGACGACCATCAGTTGGAGCTCGCCCTGTCGCAGGCGCAGACCGTCGACCCGCCCTGGTGACCGTCGATCCGCAGCAGTCCCTACTCGATTCGATGTGGCCGGTGAGGGCCTATGGGGTCATCAGAGAGCGGTGAGTCGAACGGGGTCGATCCCCAGTTCCAGATGTTCGACGAATCGCCCAGCGAAAATGAGATCGGCTCGGTTCCCTACGAGGGCGAAAACTGGACCGTCGTGCTCCAGACTCGCGAGTGCGCCGACCGCCTGTTTCGCGGACGGCTCCTGTTCCGCTCCCAGGGTCGCGAGTACCGCACGACCGACCTCTTCATCGAAGCCACCCAGGAAGACGTCCTGGAGCGGGCGGCCAACTTCGAGGAACATCTGCTCGGCGACCTTCTACGGTCTCTCCTCTGAGAGCCATAAGACATTGATATACAGTGATATACGGCGCTCGACCTGACACGACACATCGGGCCCGGCGGCCCGCGCTCGCACTTGCCCTGCTGATCATCGCCGCCGCCGCCTGTCGGCCGCCCGCGGGGAGCGGCGTGGTCGGTGGTCCCCGGGAGGGGGGCGCGCCGAGTCCGGAGCCGCCGCCGGCGCAGCCGGTCGAGCCGTCGGGCGCGGCGGCGACGGGTGCGGTGCTGGTGCCGGTGCGGGGTGGTGTGCCGGAGCTGGCGCGGGCGCTGGAGGCCGATCGTGCGAGCCTTATGGCAGCGCTGGCGCAGAGTCTGGGTTGGTACGAGAAGCCGTCGAGCCGGGACTACTATCCGGTGGCGGGCGTGACGCACGAGCGGGCGTGGGCCAGCGTGTACGCGTTTCGGGAGCTGATGCTGCATGCGCGGGATGCGATCGAGCTGGCGCGCTGGGTCCACGAGGAGTTCGAGTTCTATGCGAGCGGTGGGGTCGATGGGCGCGGGACGGTGACCTTCACCGGTTACTACTCGCCGGCGTTCGCGGGCTCGCTGGTGCGGAGTGGTGAGTATCAGTATCCGCTGTATCGGCGGCCGGCCGATCTGGTTAGTGACTCGGAGACGGGCGCGACGCTGGGTCGACGTGTTGGCGGCCGCATCGTGCCGTATCCGACGCGGGCGGAGATCGAGCGGTCGGGGATGCTGGCGGGTGGGGAGCTGGTGTGGCTGAAGGATCGGTTGGAGGCGTACCTGGTACACCTGCAGGGGTCGGCGGTAATCACGCTGCCGGACGGCTCGATCTTGCAGGTCGGCTACGACGGAACCAATGGGCGCGAGTACGTGAGCGTGGCGCGCCAGCTGGTGGCCGACGGCAAGCTGGCGGAGGACGAGCTGAGCCTGGAGGAGGTACGGGCTTACTTCGAGGCGCATCCCGAGCAGCTTGATCCGTACGTGCGCCGCAACCCGCGCTTCGTCTTCTTCCGCGAGGAGCGGGGCACGGAGTGGCCGAGGGGCTCGTTGGGCGTGAAGGTGACGCCGCTGCGGACGCTGGCCACCGACAAGGAGGTCTTCCCGGCGGGTAGCGTGGTCCTGGTGGTCACCTACAACTGGGACGCGTCGGGTCGCAGGCGGCGTTTCGAGCAGATCATGCTGGATCAGGACTCGGGCGGTGCGATCCGGACGGCGGGCCGCGCGGACATCTACTACGGTGTGGGGCCGGGTGCGGAGGCGCGGGCGGGCAGTCAGTATGCGGAAGGGCGGCTCTACTACCTGTTCCTGAAGCCGGAGCGGGTGCGCGAGTGGTCGGCGCATCTGGACTTTTGATGAGCGGCCGGCGAGACTGAACGACCGGCACGAGAGCGCGGGTACGAAGGACCGGGAGAGGAGCGAGGTGAGCGGACGGATCGACGTCGGCCTGCTCGGTGCGACGGGTACGGTGGGGACGTGGCTGGCCCACATGCTGGAGGGCCACCCGTGGTTCAGGCTGGCGGAGGTGGGGGCATCGCCGGGCTCGGTGGGCCGGGCCTACGGCGAGGCGGCGGCGCTGGACGGGCTGCCGGCCGGTGCGGCGCTGAGCGATCGGGTGCTCGGCCTGGCCCTCAAGTCGTCGGGCGACGAATGGACAGCGCCGGTAGTGCTCTCCGCACTGCCGAGCGCTGAGGCGGGCCCGGTGGAGGAGGAGCTGTGCCGCCGCGGGCACGTGGTGGTCAGCAACGCCGCGAGTCATCGACTGGACCCGGACGTACCGCTCATCATCCCGGAGGTGAACGCGGATCACCTGGCCCTGGTGAACCGTCAACGGGGACGCTGGCCGGGCGTCCTGGTGACGAACCCGAACTGCTCGGTCGTGGGGCTGGCGCTGGCGCTGGCGCCGCTGCATCGCACGTTCGGCGTGGGGTCGGTGGCGGTGACGACGCTACAGGCGCTGTCGGGTGCGGGCCGGCCGGGGCCCTCGGCGGGAGACATGCTGGACAACGTTCTCCCCCACATCGCGGGGGAGGAGGAGAAGTTGGCGGCGGAGCCGCAGAAGATTCTGGGCGAGCTGGAGGGTGAGGGCGTGCGGCGTGCGGAGTTCCCGGTGAGCGCGCAGACGCATCGCGTGCCGGTGAGCCACGGGCACCTGCTCGCCATCTCGGTGAAGCTGGAGCGGCCGGCCGGCCCGGATGACGTGGTCGCGGCGTTGGCCGGCTTCAGAGGTGTGGTGGCGGACGACCGGCTGCCGTCGGCGCCGGAGCGGGCGATCGAGGTCGTCACGGACCGGACGCGCCCGCAGCCGCGGCTCGACCGGGATCGTGGCGACGGCATGACGGTGACGGTGGGCCGCGTGCGGGCGTGCGAGACGCTGGACGTGAAGTTCTCGGCCCTGGTTCACAATCTGGTTCGCGGCGCGGCGGGTGCCGCGCTGCTCAACGCCGAGCTGTGCCACCGCGCCGGCTACGTCGCTGGGGCGCGGGCCCGATGATCGTCTACAAGTTCGGCGGCACATCGCTGGCCGATGCCGATCGGATCCGCCGCGCGGCGGAGCTGGTGCGGCGCTGTGAGGCCGAGCGTGTCGTGGTGGTCTCGGCGCTGGGCGGTGTGACGGACGACCTGGTTGAGCTTGCCGAGCGGGTCGCGGCGGGCGGCGGTGCGTCGGCCGAGCTCGCCCGGCTGACCGAGGCGCTCTGGCTGCGGCATGAAGAGGTGGCGTCGGGGATCGTCGGGGAGCCGGCGGCGCGGGCGGCGCTGCTGGGGAGGATCGACGGCGTCTTCTCGCGGTTGGCCGCCGCGCTCGAGAGTGCGGCGCGGGTGACCGAGATCGCCGAGCTGGGACGAGCCCGCGACGAGATCAGCGCGATCGGTGAGGACCTGTCGGCCCAACTCATGGCAGCGGCTCTGGCGCAGGCCGGACTGGCCGCGGAGGTCGTGGACGCCCGGTCGGTGGTCCGAACCGACGACCGCTTCGGCGGTGCCGTGCCGGAAGACGAGGAGACGGCGAAGCTGATCCGTGAGGTGCTGGGCCCACTGCTCGAGGCGGGCCGGGTGCCGGTGCTCCAGGGGTTCGTGGGCGCCACCGAGGACGGGACCACGACGACCTTGGGGCGCGGCGGCTCCGACTTCACCGCGGCGATCATCGGCGCCGCGCTGGGGGCGGACGAGGTCGGGATCTGGACCGATGTGGACGGCGTGCTGACGGCGGAGCCCCGCCATGTGGGCGATGCCCGGGTGCTAGCCGAGCTGGGTTACGAGGAGGCGGTGGAGCTGGCGTACTTCGGGGCCAAGGTGATCCACCCGGCGGCTGCCAAGCACGCTGCGGCGGGCGACGTTTCGCTCCGTGTGCGCAACAGCGGGCGGCCGGAATCGGCTGGGACGCTGATCCGCCACGACGTCCGCCGTGCCGCCGGGGTCGCGGCGGTGGCGTACAAGCCGTCTGTGACGCTCGTGAAGGTGCGCTCGCGCCCGATGTTCATGGCCTACGGCTTCCTGGCCCGCGTCTTCGACGTCTTGGCCCGGCACCGGCTGCCGGTGGACCTGGTGGCGACCTCGCACACCTCGACCGCCTTCACACTCGACGCGGGCTCGGGGATGGGCGCCGCGGCGGAGGAGCTGGGCCGTTTCGCCGAGGTCGAGGTGGTCCCGGACCTGGCCACGGTGAGCGTCGTCGGGCACGGGCTGCTGCGGCGGCCGGGGATCACCGCCGGTGTCTTCTCGGCGCTCGGCGCGACGCCTGTGCACCTGATCTCTCAGGCCTCCGACGTCTGCCTGAGCTTCTTGGTGGCCGAGGGCGATGCGGCCCCCGTCGTCCGACGACTGCACGCCGAGCTCATTGAGGCGGCGGCGCATGACGCGGGAGGAGTGGAATGAAGGTCGCGCTGATCGGCTACGGTCGCATGGGCCGCGCGGTGGAGGAGGTCGCGTGCGCCCGGGGCCACGAGGTCGTGGCCAGGATCGACCTGGACGCCAATCCCGAAGGGCGCGGGATCACGGCGCAGACCTTGAACGGCGCCGAGGTGGCCGTCGAGTTCAGCGTGCCGGAGGCGGCGCCGGCGAATATCACGGCGCTGGCGGCGTGCGGGGCCGACACGGTGAGCGGCACGACGGGCTGGTACGACCGGCTCGCGGAGGTGCGGGCCGCGGTGGAGGCGGCGGGCTCGGGCCTGATCTACGCGCCGAACTTCTCACTCGGCATGCAGCTCTTCTTCAGGCTGGCCAGACTGGCAGCCCGGCTGGCCGACCGTCTGGAAGGCTACGACGCTTACGTCCTGGAGGCCCACCACCGGCATAAGAAGGACCATCCCAGCGGGACGGCCCGGCGGCTGGCCGAGATCCTGCTGGCCGAGCTGTCCGACAAGCAGCGCTGGCAACTTGCGCTCCCCGACGGACCGGTCGATCCTTCGGTGCTCCAGGTGGCGGCGGTGCGCGCCGGCGAGATCCCGGGGACGCACACCGTGGGGCTGGACGGACTCGACGACCGCATCGAGTTGCGCCACGAGGCCCGGGGACGGGCCGGTTTCGCGCGGGGCGCCGTGGCCGCGGCGGAGTGGATCCGCGGGCGCCCCGGCCTGTTCACACTCGACGATATGTTGGAAGAGACATGGACCTGAGTCGCTTTCGCGGGACAGGCGTGGCGCTGGTCACGCCGTTCCGAGAGGATGGATCCGTCGATCGCGAGCTGTTCGCACGCCACGTGGAGGCCCAGATCGAGGGTGGCGTCGAGTTCCTGGTGCCCTGCGGCACCACCGGCGAAGGCGCGACCTTGCTGCCTGAGGAGCAGGGTCGCCTGATCGCGGCGACCGTCGAGATCGCCGCCGGTCGGGCCGCCGTGATGGCCGGCGCCGGGACCAACGACACGAGCGCCAACGTGGCGCTCGCCAGAGGCGCCGAAGCGGCGGGCGCCGACGCGATCCTCGCCGTTAGCCCCTACTACAACAAGCCCACTCCGGCCGGGCTCGTCGCCCATTACGGGGCGCTAACCGACGCCGTGAGCCTGCCGATCTTCGTCTATAACGTGCCCGGTCGTACGGCCTCGAATATCAGCGCCCAGACCCTGTCGCGCCTGGCGCAGATCGAGGGCATCGCCGGCGTTAAAGAGGCGTCGGGTGACATCGAGCAGGTGATGGCGATCATCGAGAACCGGCCCGCCGACTTCCTGGTCCTCTCCGGCGACGACGCACTCACCCTGCCGATGATCGCGGCAGGCGCCGACGGCGTGATCTCCGTCGTGGCCAACGAGGCCCCGAAGCTCATGTCCGACATGGTCCGGGCGGCCCTGGCGGGCGACGCCGGGCTCGCCCGTAAGCTGCACTACAGACTGCTCCCCCTCATGCAGGCCAACTTCGTCGAGACCAACCCGATACCGGTCAAGACGGCGCTGGAGATGATGGGCCGGATGCCGGCTCGGTTCCGCCTGCCACTGGTCCCGCTGGGGCAGGAAAGCGCGGCGACATTGCGCAGCGCCCTGGAAAAGACCGGGCTGCTGGGATGACCGAGCACGCCGAGCTGCGGGCCGAGATCGAGCGCTGGGCCGGCCAAGCGAACCCGTCGGACCTGGAGGCCGCCCGAGAGGCCGTGAGCCGGCTGCTGGCGGCCCTCGACCGGGGCGCCGTGCGGGCCGCCGAGCCGGGCCCGTCAGGCTGGCAGGCTGTGGAGTGGGTCAAGGCGGGGATACTGCTCGCCTTCCGGATCGGCCGGACGGCCCGCTACGCCGGGCCGCCGGCTCAGTACTTCGACCGCGACACGCTGCCCCTGCGTGAGACGGACGGCGCCGCCGCCAACGTGCGGATCGTGCCCGGCGGTACCACGGTGCGCGCCGGTGCCTATCTGGCGCCCGGGGTGGTGATCATGCCGCCGGCCTACATCAACGCGGGCGCCTACGTGGGGGAGGGGACGATGATCGACTCCCACGCCCTCGTGGGCTCCTGCGCCCAGATCGGTGCCCGGGTGCACCTCAGCGCCGGCGCCCAGATCGGCGGCGTCCTCGAGCCCATCCGCCTCCGCCCCGTCATCGTCGAGGACGAAGTCGTGATCGGCGGCAACGCCGGCGTCTTCGAGGGGACCCTGGTGGGGCGGCGGGCCGTCATCGCCGCCGGGGTCAACCTCACGGCGTCCACGCCGCTCTTCGACCTCGTCCGCGATCAAGTCCACCGCGCCACGCCGGACCGGCCCCTCACCGTCCCGGAAGGCGCCGTCGTCGTCCCGGGCTCGCGACGCGCGGCCGGCCACCTGGCCGAGACCCACGGCCTGCAAGTCTATGCGCCCTTGATCGTCAAGTACCGTGACGAGAAGACGGACTCGGCGACAGCCCTGGAAGGGGCGCTGCGCTGAGCGCCGGACGGGGCGGCGGGGAGGGTTCCACGTGGCACCCCCCGGGTCTCGGAATTCGGGAATTCGGGAGTTCGGGAGCGGGGAATTGGGGAATTCGGGGATTGGGGGATTTTGAGTTGGAAATCCGTGGAATCCGTGGGATAGGGGAATTGGGGAATGGGGGAGTTGGGGAGTGGGAATTCAGGTTTGCGGTTTGTGGGATCGGGGAAGTGGGGGAGGTTACCGGTCTTGGTGGCCCCGGGATTCCGGGATCTGGGGCCGGGCTGTACAATGCGGTAGGCTGGCGGACACCGATGGCGGGGCCGCCCGCGTCGGGCGCCGCAGCTGGCGAACCGGTCTTCGACGTCCGATGCGGGTCGAGCCCGGTGCCGTCGGCCTGGAACGAACGATCGATCGAGTAGGCGACGACCCCGATGCGTCGCTCGCTTCACAACTGTGAGGTCTGAGAGTCCCATGCACATCGATACTGCCGCCGGCAGGCCGTCTGACATCGACACACCGCTCCTGGTCCTGCCATGGTGTCAGGGCCGGGAGGGGGAGCCCGAGCGGCCGGCGGCCGAGTTCGACCCGCTGGACCAGGTGCTCGGGCTCACGCTGACCCGGGCGGTGACGGGCGGCGATTTCACGGCACGGCGCGGCGAGTTGCTGCTGCTGTACCGGGTGAAGGACGGTGGCCCGGATCGGGTGCTGCTGGTGGGCGTGGGGTCGCGGCCCGACCTGACGGCGGAGCGGCTGAGGCAGGCGGGTGGCCAGGCGGCGCGGCGCGCGTCGGAGCTGGGTGTCACGGAGGTGGTCGTATCGGTGGCGGCGGACTGGCTTGGCGGGTCGATGGATCTGGAGGTGGGTTCCCGGGCCGTGGTGGAAGGGGCGGTGTTGGGCAGCTGGCGGTTCGAGGAGCTGCGGAGCGAGCCGTCGGAGGACGGCCAGCGGCCGGCCCTGGAGTCGCTGACGCTGCTGGTCCCCAACGCGCAGTCGAAGCGGCTGGCGAGGCGAGGTGCGGAGTACGGCCGGGTGGTGGCCCGGGCACAGAACTACGCGCGGGAGCTGGCGGTTCGCCCGGCGAACATAGTGAACCCGAGGTACCTGGCGGACGAGGCGCGTCGACTGGGCGAGGGTCTGGGGCTGAAGGTCACGGTCCTGGATCGAGAGGCGATGCGGGAAGACGGCATGAGCGCGCTGCTGTCGGTGGCTGCGGGGAGCGACGAGGAGCCGCGCTTCATCGCGATCGAGTACTCTCCCGTCAAGGGCCAGCGGCCGCTGGTCTTGGTGGGTAAGGGTGTCACATTCGACGCCGGCGGCCTGTCACTGAAGACACCGCAGGGCATGGAGACGATGAAGTACGACATGTCGGGCGCGGCGGCGGTGCTGGGTGCCGTGCGGGCGGTGGCGGAGCTGGAGCTGCAGGCCAACGTGGTGGGGCTGATCCCGGCGGTCGAGAATCTGCCATCGGGTCACGCGATGCGCCCCGGCGACGTCATCGGCTCCCGGTCACGCAAGACGATCGAAGTCCTGAACACCGACGCCGAGGGGCGCTTGATCCTGGCCGACGCGCTCAACTACGCGGCGCGCTTCGAGCCGCAGGCGCTGATCGACATCGCCACGCTGACCGGGGCCTGCGTGGTCGCGCTGGGACACCAGGCGATCGGGCTCATGGGGAGCGACCAGGCGCTGGTCGACGAGATCCGGGTCGCCGCCGAACGGTGTGGCGAGCGGGTCTGGCAGCTCCCGCTGTGGGACGAGTACGGCGAGCAGCTGAAGTCGGAGGTCGCCGACATCAAGAACACCGGCGGTCGACCCGCCGGCGCCATCACGGCCGGTATCTTCCTGCGCGAGTTCGTCGGCTCGGTGCCGTGGGCTCACCTCGACATCGCGGGAACGGCATGGGCCGAGAAAGCGGGTCCGTACCAGCCCGTGGGACCCACGGGAGTAGGCGTGCGCCTGTTCACCGATTGGGTGCGAGGCCGGGCCGACTGATCGCGGCCACAACGCGCACGCGTACCTATCATGTGAGTTCGGGAGCGTTATACGAGCACCCATGAACCGAGTAGCTCCCCACAACCGACCTCTGCGATGCCGTTTCGCGTGTCATCAGGACCGTAGCCGAACAAGATGCGCCGTCGCCGCCTGCCTGACCGCCCTCTGCGGTCTGACGCTGGCTGTTCCAGGTCCGCTGGCCGCGCAGGATCCCGAAACGGTGGTGCCGCCTCCCGGGGCGCAGGAACCGGACACCGCGGCCGCCGACACCGCGGCGGCTGACACCACCCCCGCGCCGGCCTTCCCGCTCTTCCCGGACCCCGCGTCCGCAGCGCCCGGCGTCGCGCAGCAGTGGGAGATGCTGGACCTGCTGGCGACAGGCGCGCTGAGCTTCGCCGATCTGCTGGAGTCCACGCCGTTTCTCGACCCGCTCCGTGCCGGATTCCTCGAGGGGCCGCAATCGGTGATCTTCGCTGGGGGCGGCGGCGGCAGCTTTCGGTACAACCTCGACGGCTACGAGGTCGTGCCGATGCTCGGTTCGGCCCTCGATCTCCACCTCTTCTCGCTGATTGATCAGCGGCACGTGGCCCTGGTCCGCGAGCCCGGCGGCTATCGCGCCTACTCACAGACGTACCGCAACCCTCGGCATGAACCGTACTCGCGGATCGAGGCGGGCGACGGCGATCGCGAGACCAGCCTGCTGCGCGCGTTCCTGTCTTCGGGGATCGGCCGCGCACGGGTCGCCTTCGGTTTCGACCGGATCGTGACCGACGGCTTCATCGCGAGCGGGAAGTCCCGGCGCGACGCGCTTGCCGCCAATCTCGCCTATCCGCTGCCCTGGGGCTTTTGGGGTCAGGTAGAGTACCGAAACACGACGGTGGCCCGGGACCTGTTCACGAACCCGAGGCGGACCGACTGGATCTTGCGGCTGCGGCGGCCGCTGGGGGATGGCTGGCACACCGACCTCGTGGCGGGCTACGCCAGCGCCTCCGACAGCGTCGGCGGCGAACCGAGGGAGCGCGACGTGAGCCAGGTGGCGCTCCGCGCGGCGCACGCGTCGTCGATTTGGCGCGCGCAGCTCACGCTGCGCGCCTGGGACGGCGACAGCGTGCCGACGCTCGAGCCGGAGGCGTCGCTCGAGCTGCGGGCCGGTCCGGCCGCGCTCTACGCCAGCGGGCGCTTCGAGAAGTGGGACGACTTCAACGTCGCCTCAGTCTACGCAGCGGCGGAGGTCAACCTGCCGCTCAACGTGCGCCTGCTCGCCGAGATCGAGGAGGGCGACCGGGGGCTGCTCGGTGAGTCGCCTCGGCCGCGCTATCAGTTCACCCGCTGGACGGCGGGTGGTGAGATCAGGCTGTGGAGCTGGACGGTCGGCGGGCGAGGCGGCCGCTGGCGAACCGAGCCGTCGCCGGCGCTGGGGCCGCCGGTCGATAGCGCCACCGCCCTGGCCGGCGGCACGGCGGGTGTCGTCGAGGTCTGGGCGCGGGGCAGGCTGTTTCGGTTGTTCGGCGGCGAAGCGATCATCGGCGGGTGGTACCGGAGCCGGGAAGCCGGCGATTTCTACTACTGGCCCCAGGAGTCGTTCCGCGCCGATGGCCTGTACCATGTCCTGGCGTTGAGGGATCAACTCGAAGTGTGGCTCACGGTGATGGGTGGCAGGCGCGGTGTGACGCGCGTACCGGATCCGAGCCTGGGCGAGGGTTGGGTGACGATGGCGCCGCAGGACTGGCTGCGTGCCGAAGCCGTCGTGCGGATCAAGGACTTCTTCCTCTTCTACAACTACGAGTACTTCATCGCCGACGGAGAGGCCCAGGACGTCCCCGGCCTGACCCTGCCACGCACCCGCATCCACTTCGGCGTCAAGTGGGAGTTCTGGAACTGAGGTACGCTCGGAACCGGCGGATCGCCCGGCCGCCGCCCCAACCCGGATCGCGGGCCGTCGTATGGGCTTGGCCTGCGATGCGCCATGCGGTCGAATTGACACCCGGCGCGTGGCACTCGATAGTAGGCGAGCGCCGATAGTCGAAGCGGCCCGTGACTGATATGGAGACTTGCTGATGATCCGCAGCATGACCGGGTTCGGTGAGGCCCAGAGCGAGAGCGCCATCGGGTTGGTGACCGTACAGATCCGCAGCCTAAATCACCGCCACCTCCACACACACTTCCGCCTGCCCAGCGGCGCCGAGCGTTGGGAGGCCGAGCTCACCCAGATCCTGCGTGAGAGCATCACGCGCGGGTCGGTGCACTTCCGGCTGACGTTCCGGCCGGGGCCCGACGTCGTTCACCCCGTCCAGATCGACCACGACCGGCTGGCCGCCTACCTGGTGGCACTGCAGGATCTCAAGCAGCGTCACGGACTGGCGGGCGAAGTGGACCTCGGACTCGTGACGCGGTTCGGCGACATCTTCACGCCGCCGCCGGATGAGCTCGAGCTGCTCCCCTTCAACGAAGTCGCCCGGGCGACGCGAGCCGCGCTGGCCGGCGTGGCGGAGATGCGCGAGCAGGAGGGTAGGGCGCTGGCTGCCGATTTGCGGGAATCACTCGGCGCGCTGGCCGGGGCGCTCGATGCCATCGGGACACGCGCGCCGCAGCGGTTGATCGAGGAACGCGATCGGCTGCGGGCCGCGGTGGCCGAGCTGAGCGGTGATGCGCAGGTCGACGAGGAGCGACTGGCGCGTGAGATCGCCTACCTGGCCGAGCGCTGGGACCTGAACGAGGAGGTCGTGCGGCTGCGCTCGCACATCGCCCAGTTCGAGCAGCTGCTCGATGACGGCGGCTCGGAGCCGGCGGGCAAGCGGTTGGGCTTCTGGGTCCAAGAGATGCATCGGGAGGCGAACACGATCGGCTCGAAGGCCAACGACGCGGAGATCGCGAGGCTGGCGGTGGAGATCAAGACGGCGATCGAGAAGCTGCGCGAGCAAGTGGAGAACATCGAATGAAGCGGAGCTTCGCCCTCGCCATTTGCGCGCCGTCCGGGACGGGCAAGACGACCGTAGCGCGCGCGCTGATCGAACGCTCCGACGAGTTCATCTTCTCCGTGTCGGCCACGAGCCGGGCGGTGCGCTCGGGCGAGCGTGAGGGCGTCGACTATCACTTCGTTCGTCGCGACGAGTTCGAATCGATGGTTCGCGACGGTGAGCTGCTCGAGTGGGCCGAGGTACACGGCGAGCTGTACGGCACGCCGCGGGCCAACCTCGAGGAAGCCGAACGCCAGGATCGCGTGCTGATCCTCGACATCGATGTCGAAGGCGCCCGCCAGGTCGTCGAGGCGCGCTCCGATACCGTCACGATCTTCCTGCTCCCGCCCTCGTTCGACGAGTTGATGAGACGACTTCGGGAACGCGGGAGTGAAGACGAGTCGCACCTGCGTCGCCGGCTCGAGACGGCGAAGAGCGAGATCACCTGCATCGACGAGTTCCAGTACGTCGTGATTAACGATCGGCTGGACGATGCGGTCCGGCGGATCCGAGCCATCGTCGGGGCGGAGCGCCAGCGGCTCGGCCGGCTCAGCGGCGCGATCGCAGAGCTGCGCCGTCAGTTGCAGGAGGGTCTGGAACGGGAGTGCCGCTGACCCGGCCCTTCCACGCGGCGCCCGGTCGGAGTAAGTTTCTCCGTTCGCGCAGGGCCTAACCGTCGAGAGGCAACGAACCGCATGAAGGTTTTCACCCCTCAGCAGATCGCCGAGACGGCCGCCGGTAACAAGTACCTGGGTGTGCTCGTGGCGGCCCGCTATGCTCGCGAGATCAACGCTCTCCGACTGGGTCAGTCCCCGTACGGGCCGGAGAAGCTGACGACCCGGGCTCTCAAGGAGCTGACGGGCGGATCGATCGAGTTCCGTTTAGTGAAGCGGCGCCGCGCGGCGTCGTAGGGCAGGCCTATGCGCCCGTTCGACGACAAGCGGGTGCTGGTTGGCGTATCCGGTGGGATCGCCGCCTACAAGACGGCGGAGCTGGTACGCCAGCTACTCCAGGCGGGCTCTGACGTACAAGTCATCCTGACAAGCAGTGGCGCGCGGTTCGTCGGACCCACGACGTTCGAGGGTCTGACGGGTCGGCCCGTCCTGAGTTCGCTCTGGGACGGCTCGCTGCAACACATCGACCTGGGGCGCTGGGCGGACGCGATCGTGGTCGCCCCTGCGACGGCCAACCTGCTGGCGAAGCTGGCGGCCGGGATCGCCGACGACCTGCTGACGACGACCCTCCTGGCAGCGCCGCATCGCGCGCTGCTCGCCCCGGCGATGAACACCCGGATGTTCGAGCACCCGGCGACGCAGGCCAATCTGGAGACGTTGCGCGGTTACGGGCACGAGCTGGTGGGGCCGGCGTTCGGCGAATTGGCGGAAGGCGAGGAGGGTTGGGGGCGCATGGTCGAGCCGGACGTCATCTGCGCCTACGTGGGCCGCCGGCTGGAGCGGGCGAGCCGCTGGCGTGACAAGCGGGTGGTCGTGACCTCCGGCCCGACCTGGGAGCGGGTCGACTCGGTACGCTACATCGGGAACCGCTCGTCCGGCCGCATGGGCCACGCGATCGCTGCCGCCGCCTGGCGGCGCGGCGGCGATGTCGTCCTGATCACCGGGCCCTCTCACGTGCCGGCGCCGCCGGGGCTCGCCGATGTGCGGGCGGTGGAGACGGCCGAGCAGATGGGTGTCGCGCTGAGCGAGGCGCTCAGCGACGCGTCGGCGGTCTTCATGGCGGCGGCCGTGGCCGACTTCAAGCCCGCCGCACCCGAGGAAGGTAAGATCCGGCGCGCCAGCGGGCTCGAGTCCATCGCCGTCGAGCCGTGTCCGGATCTGCTCGCCGCGGCCGGCCGGCTCGCGCCCGACGATTGTCTGCTCATTGCGTTCGCTGTCGAACTTGGCGAAGCTGGAGTCGAGTCGGCGCGCCGCAAGCTCGAGGAGAAGGGCGCCCACCTCATCGTACTCAACGACCCCAGCGAGCCGGGCGCGGGGTTCGAGGTCGATACGAACCGCGTGACGATCATCGACAAGTCGGGTGGCGCCGAGACGCTGCCCCTGATGCTGAAAGCCGAAGTGGCCGACGAGATCCTCGACCGAGCGGAGAGACTCCTGCCGGGTGACTGAGCGAGCGACGGCGCGCGAGCTTCTGGCCCGCTATCTCAGACAGAGAGCCGAACTGGGACAGCGCGAGCTCTACCTCGAGCGCTCTACGAATGCCGAGCTGCTCGGGCGCCTGCGTGCGCCGAGCGCGCGTGGCGTGGCACGCGAGACGCGCCGACCCGCGGTGGAGCTGCCGGCCGTCCAGGAGGCCGCTCGTGCGGAGGCGCCGGCCGCCGCGGACCGCTTCGAGCGGCTGCGGGCCGAAATACTCGGCTGCACCCGCTGCCGGTTGGCGGAGGGCCGTACTACGGTCGTCTTCGGCGAAGGTGATCGCGACGCGGACCTGCTGGTGGTGGGCGAAGCGCCGGGCTACGAAGAGGACCGGCAGGGTCGGCCGTTCGTGGGTCCGGCCGGGAAGCTGCTCGACAAGATGTTGGCGGCCATCGGGTTCCGGCGCGACGAGGTCTTCATCTGCAACGTTTTGAAGTGCCGGCCCCCCGAGAACCGGGATCCCGTAGCAGATGAAGTTGCGGTCTGTCGGCCTTATCTTCGTCAACAGGTGGAGCTCGTCGCGCCCAAGGCGATCTGCGCCTTCGGCCGCTTCGCCGCTCAGACGCTGCTGGCCAGCGAGGCGTCGCTGGGCCGGCTGCGTGGCGCGCGGCACGAGTTCATGGGGATTCCAGTCGTAGTGACCTACCATCCCGCGGCCCTGCTGCGCAATCAGCAGTGGAAGCGGCCAGCCTGGGAGGATCTGAAGCTGCTGCGCCGAATCTACGACGAGGCGGGCGGCCGAGCGCCGGTAGGCGGCCGTGGCTGACTGGGTGGCGCCCGCGGAAGAGACGGCCGGCGGCGTGCGGGCGTCCGACGTCTTCGCCGACCGGCAGGCCCCGTGGTCGCCGGAGGCTGAGATCTCCGTCTTGGGCGGCATGCTGATCGACGCCGACGCGGTCGCCAAGGCGGTGGAGGCGGTCGACGATGGCATGTTCTACCGGGAGGCGAACCGGCGGCTGTACCGTGCGATGCGGCGGCTGTTCGAGCGGGGCGAAGCCATCGACCCGGTGACGCTCACCCAGGAGCTGCGGAGTAGCGGCGAGCTGGACTCGGTGGGTGGTCCGGCCTACCTGGCGGAGCTGATGGAAGCGGTGCCCACGGCCGCCAACATCGAGTACCACGCCAGGATCCTCCGTGACCGGGCGCTGCTCAGGCGGCTGATCGAGGCGTCGACCGAGACGATACGCGACGCGTTCGGCTCGTCGGGCGGAGCGGTCGAGGATACGATCGACCGCGCCGAGCAGCGGATCTTCCAGATCTCGCAGGCGGGTCGCCGCAAGGGCTTTATCTGGATCAAGGAGGTGCTGTGGCCGGCCTTCGAGCACATCGAGAAGCTGCAGCAGGCCAAGGGCGCGGTCACCGGGGTGCCCAGCGGGTTCCCGGACCTCGACAACCTCACAGCCGGGTTCCAGCGCTCGGATCTGATCGTCATCGCCGGCCGCCCGTCGATGGGCAAGACGTCGCTGGCCCTGAACGTCATCCAGCACGCCGCCATCGAGCACGGCACTCCCGTCGCCCTCTTCTCTCTGGAGATGTCGAAGGAGGCGATCGTGCAGCGGCTGCTCTGTGCCGAAGGCCAGGTGAACTCTCAGAACCTGAGGCGCGGCAGGCTGTCGGAGCAGGAGTACATGCAGTTGGCGACGGCGGCCGGCCACCTGAACACCGCGCCGATCTGGATCGACGACACCCCGGCGATCACGGCGCTCGAGCTGCGGGCGAAGGCGCGCCGCCTCAAGGCGGAGGTTGATCTCGGGTTGATAGTCGTCGACTACCTTCAGCTGATGCGCGGGCCCCGCTCGGAGAGTCGCGTGCAGGAGATCAGTGCGATCTCCGGCGCGCTGAAGGCCGTGGCCAAAGAACTGGCCGTCCCGGTCATCGCCCTCTCTCAGCTGTCGCGGGCGCCGGAACAGCGGACCGACCACCGGCCGCAGCTGGCCGACCTGCGCGAGTCGGGCGCCATCGAGCAGGATGCCGACGTCGTGCTCTTCATCTTCCGGCCCGAGGTCTACCGGCGCGAGGAGAGCGGCCTGGAGGGCGAATCGCTGGAAGGGAAGGCGGAGCTGATCTGCGGCAAGCAGCGCAATGGGCCCACCGGTACGATCGATCTCTTCTTCCGCAAGGAGTATACGCGCTTCGAGTCCGTGTCCCGGGTGGTGGCCGAGCCCGGGTAGGCAGAGAAGTTCGAATCGAACTTCGGTTCCCATCGCCACTGAGCCCTATGCCCAAAGTCCGAACGGTCTACCTCTGCACCGAGTGCGGTGGCGAAACTCACCGCTGGGAAGGCCAGTGCCCGCACTGCAAGGCGTGGAACACGCTGGTCGAGGAGCGGGTGCGACCGGCGCCGGCCGCCGAGCGCGTCGGGGCACGCCCGGCGGCGGAGTCGCGCGCCGTGTCGCTCGCCGATGTCGAGGGGATCGAGCGGCCGCGCTGGCGAATCGGGCTGGCCGAGCTCGACTTCGTCCTCGGTGGCGGCGTCGTGCCGGGCTCGCTGGTCCTGTTGGGCGGCGAGCCGGGGATCGGCAAGTCGACTTTGCTGCTGCAGGTCTCGGCGCGGATGGCGGCTGCCGGCCACCGGGTCCTCTATGTCTCGGGCGAAGAGTCGGCCTACCAGGTGAAGCTCCGCGCGCAGCGGCTGCCCGAGCCGAGCGACGCCGTGATGATGCTGGCCGAGACGTCGGCCGAAGTGGTGATCGATCGGGTCGAGGAGCTCGAGCCCGACGTGCTGGTCGTCGATTCGATCCAGACGCTGTATACCGAGCGGTTGGAGAGCGCGCCGGGCAGCGTGTCGCAGGTGCGCGAGGTCGCCGCGGCGCTGCAGCGGGTAGCGAAGCGTCGCGAGATGGCGGCGTTCCTGGTCGGGCACGTAACCAAGGAGGGCGGCATCGCCGGCCCGAAGACGCTCGAGCACATCGTCGACGTCGTCCTCTACTTCGAATCGCCCACCGGCCTCGACCACCGCATCGTGCGCGGCACCAAGAACCGCTTCGGCGCCGCCGACGAGATCGCGCTGTTCCGCATGGGCGCCGCCGGACTCGAGCCGGTGGACAATCCGTCGGCGCTCTTCCTGCAGGGCCGGCAGGATCGCGTCAGCGGGTCGGCGGTCGCGGCGGCGCTCGAGGGTACGCGCCCGGTGCTCGTGGAGGTGCAGGCGCTGGTCAACAAGTCGGTCTACGGGTCGCCGCAGCGAGTGACCACCGGCTTCGACAGCCGGCGGCTGGCGCTGCTGCTGGCCGTGCTGGAGCGGCGTGCCCGGCTACGTACGTCGGACCTCGATGTGTTTCTCAACGTGGTGGGCGGCCTGCGCCTGAGCGAGCCGGCCGCCGATCTGGCGGTCGTCGCGGCGGTCGCCTCGGCGATCCGCGACCGCGTGCTCGATGCCGAGGCGGTTTTCGTCGGCGAGGTCGGCCTGGGCGGCGAGGTCCGGCCGGTCCGGCAGCTCGATCGCCGGCTCGGCGAGGCCGGGCGGCTCGGTTTCCGTCGCGCGTACCTGGCGGCCACGTCCGAGATCTCCGGCAGGAGCGTGCCGGTCGCTTTAGAAGAGGTCTCGGACTTGCGGCGACTGGTCGATGTGCTGTTCGGCTAATAGTTGGGCGGTCATCGTCGCCGCGGGACGCGGGATCCGGTTCGGCTCGGGCGAACCGAAACAGTTCGCGGCGCTGGCGGGCAAGCCGCTCGTCCTCTGGTCGGTCGAGGCGTTTCACGCGCATCCGTCCTTCGCCGGTGTGACGCTCGTGCTGCCTCCGGCAAGCGTCGAGTCGCCGCCGGTCTGGCTCGAGCGGCTGGTCTCCGAGAGCTTGTTGCTGGTCGCCGGCGGGCTCGAACGCTCCGACTCGGTGCGGCTCGGCCTCGCGACCGTGCCCGACGAGATCGAGTACGTCGCGGTTCACGATGGCGCGCGCCCGCTGATCAGTCGCGCGGCGATCACGCGAGTCCTCGAGCGGGTGGGCCCCGGGCGCGGTGCCGTCGCCGCCCGGCGCGTCACCGACTCGCTCAAGCGGACGGACGCGGCCGGTCGCGTGCTCCGCGCCGTCGACCGCGAGAACCTCTGGCGCGCCGAGACGCCTCAGATCTTCCCGCGCGGGCCGATCGTCGATGTGTATCGCCGGGCGGAGGCGGACGGGGTCGTCGCATCGGACAGCGCCGGGCTCTGCGAGCGCTACGGCCTCGATGTCGTGCTCGTCGAGATCGAGGATCCCAACCCCAAGGTGACACACCCCGTCGACCTTCAGGTCGTCGAGGCCTTGCTCACCCGGCGTAGCTCTTCGCCGCCGGCGGCGCCGGGCGACTGACGATGGAAGTCCGGGTCGTCGCGGCGCGAAGTGATGCGGAGCGCGAGCGTGCCGCGTCAGTCGCCGCGGATGTCTTGAGCGAGGGCGGCCTCGTCGTTCATCCGACGGAGACCGTCTACGGGATCGGCGGCGATGGCTCGGCGGCGAACAATCGGCTCGTCGCCCGGGTAAAGCGACGGGAGCCGGGCCAGCCGCTCCTGCTGCTCGTCCCCGATCTCGAGGCGCTACACGCATCGTTCCCGGACCTCGAGTGGCCGGAGAACGCTGAGCGGCTGGCAGGGTACTTCTGGCCGGGGCCGCTGACCATCGTGGTCCGCTGCCCGGGCGCGCCGGAGGGGCTCGCGGGACCCGGCGATGGGTTGGCGGTGCGCATCAGCCCCGATCCGACTGTCGCGACGTTGCTGGCCATTTGGGGGCGGCCGCTGACGTCGAGCAGTGCGAATCTGGCGGGGGGCGAGCCGCCCCGGACCCTGGAGGGCGCCCTGGAGATGTTCAGCGGACGTGACGACCTGAATGACATCGCCGTGCCGGCTGTCGCACTCGATGCCGGTAGCACACGGGGCACGGTGCCGTCGACGATCGTGAGCTTCGTCGAGTCTCCGCCGCGCCTGTTGCGGCGCGGCCCGGTGAGCCGTCGAGAGTTGGAGGCCTGGCTGCCGGAGCTACAATAGAGCGTATAGCGCGATGACGCCGGATAAGCCGACGACCTACAACATTCTCTTCGTCTGCACGGGGAACACCTGCCGCAGCCCGCTGGCCGAGGCGATCGCCGCGCGCGAGCTCGAGCAGCGCGGTTGGGACCACGTGAGCGTCGACTCGGCCGGCACGTCGGCCGTCTGGGGCGCGGCGGCGTCGGAGGGCTCGCGCGCCGCCGCCGCGGCGATCGGGCTCGACCTCTCGGGCCACCGCTCACAGCCCGTCACCAGAGAGCTCGTCCAGAGCGCCGACATCATCCTGGGGATGACCCCGGATCACGTAGAGTCCGTGGAAGCGATGGGCGAGGACACAAAGGTGTCGTTGCTGAGCGAGTTCATCGACGGCCCCGAAGCCGGCGAGCCCGTCGCCGATCCGATCGGCGGCGGCCCGGACGAGTACGCGGAGACCCGGGACCGCATCGCACGCGCCGTCGAAGGGTTGCTGGATCGTCTCTCCGCTATCCTCTCGCCGTGACCGATCGACGCCTGCTCGCTCTGCTCGGTGCCCCGGTACACCACTCCCTCTCGCCGGCGCTGCAGAACGCCGCGATAACCGCTCTCGAGATCGACGCCGTCTACGTCGCCCTCTGGACCTGGGACGAGCTGGTCGGACCGTTCATGAGGTCGCTGGCTCTGGCCGGCGGCGGCGGCAACGTGACGGTGCCGCACAAGCGCGCTGCTGCCGCCGCCCTCGATTACGCGAGCGAAGCGGTCCGCGCGACCGGCGCCTGCAACGTCTTCTGGTGGGACGACACGCGCGGCCTGTGCGGCGACAACACCGACGCGGCGGCCTTCCGCACGGCGGCCGAAGCGGTGCTTCACCGTGAGTTGACCGGCTGTCGGGTACTGCTCCTGGGCGCCGGCGGCGCGGCCCGGGCCGTCGTACACGCCTGCCGTGGCGCCGGCATCGAGCGGGTCGAGATCCTCAACCGGACCCGGGCGCGGGCAGAGGCGCTGGTGGAAGACCTGGCTGTACCTGGCGGCGTGCAGGTGCTGGAGGGAAGGGAAGCGCTCTCGGGAGAGCCGTACGACCTGATCGTCAACGCGACCTCGCTGGGCCTCGATCCGTCCGATCCCCTACCGCTCGAGCCGGGCGCCGTGCGGGCGCACGCGATCCTCGACCTGGTCTACGGTCGCGACGATACGCCGTTCGTCCGTGCGGCTCGTGCGGCGGGCATCGAGGCCGTGGACGGGCGGCTGATGCTGGTCGAGCAGGCGGCGCTTTCGTTCGGCAAATGGTTTGGTCGTGACCCGCCGCGGGATGTGATGCTCCGGGTTGTTGGGCTTGGGAATACCCCTTAAAAGATGATGGAAGAGCAGGTGAGGCCGCCGCCCGCTTTATGCGACTCGGAGATGTCGATCTGCTGCGCGTCGAAACCTGCCGCCTCGATTCGTTTCCGCGTCTCCGGGGCGCCGGCGGGCAGGAGCACGGCGCCGTTGATCGACAGGCAGTTGGCGGCGTGGGCCTCGTGAACGGGAACCGTGATCCTCCGGTAGCCCGCGAACACGTCATCGTCCAGGTGACCCGGGAGGTGCACGATCACATCGTCGCCGAGATGGGTACAGGCCGACTTCAGGTGCAGGATACCGCTCACCGCCACCGGGATGATCTCGAAGCCGGCGTCGGCCAATAACCGGCCCAGCTGCTCGGCAGCGAGCGTCGAGGTCCGGCTCGATAATCCGACGTAGAGGCGAGTGTCGATTCGCAGCACGTCGCCGCCATCCAGGGTCGCCGGTGGCTCGATCCGAGACAGAACCTTCCGGCTTCGCAGGACCTCTTCCAGCGCCGCCGTCTCACCGCGCCGCGTCTCGGCCCCGGGAGCCGTGATGATCGCCCGGTCGCCCAGCACCAGCGCCGCGTCCTCGACGAAGGGGCAGTCGGGGAAGCGGTCGTCGGGGGCGACGCGGATGAGGCTCAGCCCCAGCCCCTCGAGAGCCTCACAGTACCGTTCGTGTTGCTCCCGGGCCCGCTCCACGTCGATGGGCTCGGTCGGCTCGTCGGGAGTGATCGCCCGGTCGAACGTGTTGGGGACACCCCTCACGATCGCCTGCGTGCCGCTCGGTGTTCTCACTCGCCGTCACCGCCTCGCGCTTGCGCGATACGCCGGGGGAGAAGTCGTCGCGTCCCGATGGGGATTGCCGGCGTGCCGCCGCCTGGGCTCAGCCCAACGCCAGGATCCCTTCCAGCGTCTCCGCGTAGGCCCGGCTGGCCGCATCCGGCGTCACGAACTCGATCTGGTCGGCGCTCGTGATCCCGAGGCCCAGCTCCACCGCCCGCGCCATCTGCTCCTGCTCGAAGATCTTGCGGCCCATGATCGACTCGTTCGAACCCAGTTCCTTCAGCACCGCTAGGCCCACAGCGTCGATCGCCACCCGGTCGTGGCCGGCGATGATCACGTTCGCCTGCTTCAGCTCGCCTCGCGACGGGCCGCCGTCGGTGAAAGCGGCGACCCCGTCCATCAGGATGAGCTGCGGCTGGTATCCCATGTTGAGCTCCGCGATCATGCGCCGCATGTCCGGCGAGCGGTGCATCGGCATGCGGATGTTCTTCGGGGTGAGCCCCACCGACAGCTTGAGCGACATGGTGAACACGCCGCCGAAGCCGTGCGTCTTCAGGCAACAGGTCGAAACGTTGTACTCGGCATCCACGACGTGCCGCGGCAGCCAGAACCCTTCCGGCCAGTGCGTGCCGTTCGGGCCGAATTGCACCCAGTCGGCCTCCGGGATCTCCTCGTAGTTCACCACGCCGAAGCCCAGGTCACTGGCCAAATCGAAGATACCCTTCTGCTCCATCACGTCCCGCGTGTCCGGCGGCCCGCTCGACTCGCCCAGCGTGATCTCGCGCGCGCCGCGCTCGTGCAGCTCGTAGACGATCTGGCTCAGCGTGTCGTTGTGCGTCGATGCCGGCGCCGCGCCGGCCGTGTTGAAGTTCGGCTTCAGCAGGACCCGCTTGCCGCTCACGCCGCCGAGGTCGAGCAGTCCCAGCGCCTGCGCCACACCGCGCTTCCGATCGGAAGCGCGGACCAGAGCGACTCGCGACTTCTCCGAGCCGAGCGGAAGGAACCGCGACAGGCCGACGTGTGGCAGAACCACCAGACCGGCGCCGGTCGTACGGAGAAAGTCTCGGCGACGAATAGGGCGACCGCATGTGTGCATGACGCTCTCGCGAGGCTAGGAGTTGGCTGGGTAGCGACCGTCGTGACGGTCGTATCGCGTATCAGAAGCTAGCCGCGCAGAGACGGCGTTGGCAACCGGCTAGCGTCGGTCGAAGTTGAAACGCCGCATGGCCCTTGAGCGGCCCCGCCGTGCTCAGGCCGCCAGTCGCGCAACCTGCTTACCGATCACCGCCCTTGTCCCTCTAACGCAGGCGGCGTAGTCTGGTCGGAAAGCGCTGCCAAGCCCGGTCCCGTCTGACGACACGGCCGCGTTCACGGCCAGCGCGGCTCTTGATCCGTCCACGCCTCGCTTCCTGCGAATCGCCGGCGATCGGCTCAGCGCCCGAGAGTTGGCGGCGGTCGTCAGTGAGGTCACCGGGGAACGGTTCCGCCTGTTCCGCGCCGGTGGCCTGGGAATGCTCGGGTCGCTCATCAAAGTCGCGCGCGCACTCGCTCCCGGAGAGAATGGACTGTACCCGGCATGGCAGGGCATGCAGTACATGCGTGAGATGTTCGACGGCCGGGCGAGTCTCGAGCCGCTCGACAACGACCGCTATCCGGGCATGCGTTGGACGACGGCGCGGGATGTGCTCACGGCGCGTTCGCCTGTGTAGCCTGCATAGGTCGCTGCAGGTAGATGGGTATCGTGAATCATCGTAAGGACCAAGCGGAGGGAGCATAGTGCCCGAGAACACGTTCCAGGGACTTCCTGCGGCAATCACGTCGCCCCCGAGCCGCGAGGAGCTTGCAGGTCGTCTGGCCGATGTGCAGGCGCGGATGCAGAGCGCGGAACTCGACTTCTACGTCAGCTTCGATCCGGTCAACATCTATTATCTGACGAACTTCGCGAACTACGTTCACGAGCGGCCTTTTCTACTCGTGATCCCGCGTGACGGAGTGCCCGTAATGGTTGCGCCGCTGCTCGAGACGAGTCATGTCCGGGCACGGGCGCGCTGCGATCTGGAGTACGCGACGTACTTCGAGTACCCCGCGCCGCCGGGCGATAACTGGTTCGACGTCTACGGTGCTCTCTTCAAGGACGGTTCTTCGCGTGTCGGGGTCGAGTCAGCGCTGCCAATCGGGATCGCGGAGCGGACGCCTGGCAGGACGGTAGTCGTGGACATCATAGATGATGTACGGCTAGTCAAGACCGCATACGAAATCGGCAGGAATGTCCACGCCTGTCAGATCGTCACGCTGGGGCACGAGAAGCTCCTGGAGATCTGCCGTCCAGGTGTGACTGAGGGGGTGATACACGGATCGGTGTCCCAGCTCATGATGGGTAGGATCCTGGCGGACATTCCGGATGCAAACATCATGGTCTGTTCGGCAAGAGGCATGGTCTGGCCGCCTTCGATCTCCCACGATCCACACCGGATCCCACGGCTGTCGATGCCGATGGAGCAGGGAGGTCCTCATGTGTCGATCGTGGCGGCCCAGGTGGATGGGTACGGGGTCGAGCTCGAGCGGACCTTCTTTCTCGGAACCGTGCCCGATTGGGCGCACGGACCTTTCCAAGCGATGCTCGAGGCGCGTGCCCTCGCCTTCGAGCTGGCGCGACCGGGCGCGGTGCTGAGTGAGATTGACGTGGCCGTGCGCGAATTGATCGCGCGACGTGGTTATGGTTACGGGATTCTGCACCGAACTGGTCATGGAATGGGGATAACCGGTCATGAGGCACCGTTCGTCGCCTTGGGCGATGACCGGGAGCTGGAGGCCGGCATGCTGATCAGCATCGAGCCGGGCATCTACCTTCCCGACCGGGGCGGGTTCCGTCACTCCGATACGGTGCTGGTCACCGAAGGTGCGTGCCTGAGCCTGACGCACGCGCCAGACCAGCTCGAGGATCTGACACTAGGCGCCTAGCGACTGGTGCTGGGGCAGGGGAGGCCGCCACCCGGCACGACCTTCCGAGCGGGTGGCGGTGAGCCCTGGGGCGCGCTCGGTTCGGAGCCAATTACTCCGCCGGCGCGAGATCGCCGTGGACAGCGGCAGCAGGCGCGTGTAGTATTTGGGCGTTGGCAAGCTGGACCGTGATAGAATAGCGACTTAGAACGGTGCCGAGATACGACTTCGTTTGTCAGGACTGTGGAGAGGTCTTCGAGATTCGCGTCTCGATGTCCGCCTATTCCGAGGATCTGTCGCCCGAGTGCGCGAAGTGCGGCTCGCAGAACACCGCTCGGGTGTTCGGTTCGGTGAACGTGGTGACAGGCGGTTCGGCGGGTAAGGGACCGGCGGGCGGCTGCGGGTCATCGCCGTTCACTTGAGCGGGCCAATGAGGCCGCTCAGGTCTGGGCGGGTTTGTCAGATAATGGGCCGGACATGGTGCTGGCCCTTTTTCTTGCGAGGGGCCACGGCAGATACCTGTTGAAGAGGGGAAGGACTGGCGCGCGCGGCGTGGGCCGCGCAGGTTAGCGCGGATCCGTCAGAGCGAGTCCGCCGTGTCAGGAGGAGGTACTGATCCCAAGTGCTGTGGCGCAAGTTCAAGCTCGACTGGGCCTATTTCGTCGGCGAACTCCTGATCGTGACGCTGGGGGTCTTGATGGCCCTGGCCCTCGATTCCTGGAACGACGCCCGGCTAGAGCGCCGTGTGGAGGATGAGGTCCTGGAGTGGCTGATCTCCGACCTTGAGTCTGATACGGCCTTGTTCACATGGTGGTCGGACAACGTGGTCGAAAAGCTGGCGGCACTCGACCAGATCCACGCGATGCTCGATGACCCGAATTCTCCGGTCCAAGACTCCCTTGCATTCTTGAACGCCATAGCGGTGGGGTCGTACTACAGCTGGAGCCAGCCCAGCGTGACGCGCACGACCTTCGATGAACTGGTCGGCTCCGGTAAGCTCGGCTTGATCGATGACCTCGGAGTGCGGCGCCGGAACGCCTGGAAGGTACTCGGCTCCGCCGGACAGTCGACGAGGTCCGTCAGTCCGAGCTGTTTGAACACGTTGTTGCCGAGATCAACTACGGGACGTTCATGCAGAGCATGATCGCGCCGCTGGACTCCGTCGCCAGGGACCTGCTCGCCGAGCTCGGATCGTACCGCGAGACCCGATAGTGCGCACTTTCTTCATCCCACGCGATTGGAACCGACGCGGGCTGACCAGTGGAGTCACGAGGCGGCTGTACTTCAACCGAACATTGTGATGAGACTATTGCTAGCAGCCTTCTTCGTCTCGCTGATTGGATCGTCCCAAGGCACAGTCCCGTTCCTGGCCCGGAGTGATCAGGCGCAGCAGGTCGCGGATACGCTCGTAGTGCTGCGCGTGACCGGTGACGTCGAGAGCCCGCTGTCTCTGACCATGGCGGATCTTGCCGCTCTACCACATCAGGAGCTTCTGGCCGAGATACACGGTAGGTCTGTGATCTACCGTGGGGTGCAGCTGAGCGAGCTTCTGACGCTCGCGGGTCCGCCGGTGGGCGCGCACGTGGTTCGCACCATCGTGGTGGCGCGGGCTGCCGATGACTATGAGGCGGTCTTCTCGTTGGCCGAACTGACGCCGGACTTCACCGATCGGGTCGTGCTCGTTGCCGATTCGCGGGACGGGGAGTCGCTCCCGGCCAATGAGGGGCCGGTGCGTCTAGTGATTCCGGATGAACGGGAGGGTGCCCGTTGGGTGCGCCTGTTGCGCGAGATCGAGGTGCGCCGCTTGCGCTAGGTGGCTGTGTGTGCGGCGCGAATCTGTTACAACGCCGAGACCGCCAGCCCGTGGTTGCAGCTGCTGCGGGAATGGCGCGAGGCTGTGGGTGACTCGCAGCCAGGTGGTTAATCTCCGAAACGTCTCAAGCAGATGGCCACTTGGAAAGCGTTCGCGCCCGGCGCCGGAGCGATCCGGATCTCGTCCAGCGGCATCGCCTCCCAGCGGTCCGTTCCGATCATCAACCCGATGATCCCGCCTATGCCGGCCCCGACGGCGCCGCCGATGGCCATCATGCCCAGATAGTGCTCGACGCCGACCTCGTCGTCGTTTTCGCAGGTGACGGTGGAGCACCAATCGTCACACCAATTCGAAAGCCACGCGGCGCTGATCGCGCCGAGCGCCGCACCCAGCGCGCCGCCGAACAGTGCGCCCTGGACGAACTTCGTGCCGCGGCCACGACTCACCTCGAGCTGCGTCACCGACGCCAGCGGCAGCCGCACGGTCGGCAGCCCGGCGGCCCGTTCAACCGCCAGCACCAGGGTGTCGGACTCGATCGCGCTCAGGGTCCCCACGAGCGGCTCGAAGTAGGGTTCCGAGCTGACCCGGATCCGGTCTCCCGGAGCGATCAGGCGTGCCTGCTGGCCGAAGGCGGCGAGCGGGCTTGTCAGGGCCAGTACGGCGGCGAGGTAGATGGAGATCGGAGTCTTCATGCCACGATCCTCACTGGCTATTCACGGCCTATATAGCCGGGCCGGATCAAGCGACGGTCAAGTGACCCGCAGTCGGTGGCGAGGGGCGACCGAGGGTTTGACACTTACCGGGGCTCCAACCGTAGTATCCTGTGAGCCGAGCCTCATCGCATACCCAAGCCAACCACAATCCAAAGGATGGAGCTGATGTCCGCCAAAGGTTCTCTCTGTATCGCGGCTGCCGTCCTCCTGTTGGCCGCGCCCGCGCGGGCCCAGGTGGATGCCCGCATGTTCCGCTATCCGGACGTGTCCGATACGCACGTCGCCTTTGTCTATGCCGGAGACATCTGGGTGGTGGAGAAGGACGGCGGTATAGCGAGACGCCTGAGCTCGCCGCCTGGCGAGGAGATGTTCCCGCGGTTTTCGCCGGATGGCTCGCAGATCGCCTTCAGCGGCAACTACGACGGGAACACCGACGTCTACGTCGTGCCCGCTATGGGCGGCGAGCCGCTGCGTGTGACGTACCACCCGTCCGGCGACCGACTGGTCGACTGGAGTCCGGACGGCGAGCGGCTGCTGTTCGCCTCGGGTCGCGAGAGCGGGGTGGGGCGCTTCAACCAGCTCTACCTGATCTCCGCGGCGGGCGGCCCCGCCGAGAAGCTGGCCGTACCGTACGGCGAGTTCGGGACGCTGTCGCCCGATGGACGCCAGCTGGCCTACACGCCGAAGGACCGCGGCTTTCGCACGTGGAAGCGGTATCGCGGCGGCCTGGCGCCGGAGATCTGGCTGTTCGATCTGCGAACGCTGGATGCACGGAACATCAGCAACAGCGATGCCAACGATGCCCAGCCGATGTGGCACGGCCGGACCATCTACTTCTTGTCGGACCGCGGCACAGCCCAGCGCTCCAACATCTGGGCCTACGAGCTGGATGGCGGCGCGATACGTCAGGTAACGCGCTTCACCGACTTTGACATCACGTTCCCGGCCATCGGTCCTTCCGACATCGTCTTCCAGGCCGGCGGTCGCCTCTACCTGCTGGACCTGGCCAGCGAAGAGTACCGGGAGCTGAACGTCGACGTGGTGACGGACCTGGCCAGCCTGCGCCCGCGCACCGAGAGCGTCGGCAATCTGATTCAGGCCGGCGGCATCTCGCCAACGGGCCAGCGAGCGGTCTTCCAGGCGCGCGGCGAGATCTTCACCGTGCCGGCGAAGCACGGCCCGATCCGGCAACTGACGCGCAGTCCGGGGGTTGCCGAACGCTATCCGACTTGGTCGCCGGACGGCGAGCAGATCGCCTACTGGAGCGATCGCAGCGGCGAGTACGAGCTGACGCTGCGTTCCGCCGATGGCTCGGGTGAGGAGCGCACGCTCACCCGGCTGGGTCCCGGGTACCGCTACCAGCCGCTCTGGTCGCCCGACAGCAAGAAGATCGCGTTCATCGATCATACGCAGACGATCCGGGTCTACGATCTCGATTCCGAGCGGCTCACCGAAGTCGACAAAGGTCTCTGGTGGATGCACGGCGCGTTGCAGGGGTTCGAGGTCAGCTGGTCGAGCGACAGTCGCTGGCTGAGCTACGCTCGCGGGTTGGAGACGGGCAACAATGCCGTCTTCCTGTTCGACACGCAGAACGGTCGGCGGCACCAGGTCACGTCGGGCTACTACAACGACTGGTCACCGACGTTCGATCCGGACGGTAAGTACCTGTACTACTACTCCGATCGCACGCTCGCCCCGATCTATTCCGACATGGACGCGACGTGGGTGTATCCCAACACCACGAGTATCGTGGCCGTACCGTTGCGCGAGGACGTCGCATCGCCGCTGGCGCCGCGCAACGACGAGGAACCGGTGGAGGAAGAGGGAGAAGGCGAGGGCGAGGATGCGGACGACGAGGACGAGGGGTCGGAAGGCGTGGAGATCGACCTCGCCGGCTTCGAGTCGCGGGCCGTGGTCCTGCCGGCCGAGGCCGGCAACTACGGGACGCTGAGAGCCGTGTCGGGGAAGGTCGTGTACCACCGTCGGCCGCGGAGCGGCTCGTCCGATAATCGGAGCCCGATCGTCTACTTCGATCTCGAGGAGCGTGAAGAGAAGACGGTGCTGGACGATGCCGATGGGTTCGAGGTCTCGGCCGACGGCAAGAAGATGCTGGTCGCCGCCAATCGGCGCTACGCGATTATCGGTGTCGGGCCGAGCCAGAAGATGGAGGACCCGCTGGCCACCGGCGATCTCGAGATGACGGTGGACCCGAGGGAAGAGTGGCGCCAGCTGTTCACCGAAGTGTGGCGTACCTACCGCGATGTGTTCTACGACCCTGGTATGCACGGCCTCGACTGGGACGCGCTGCGCCGGCACTACGGTGCGTTGCTGGACGACGCGGTAACCCGTTGGGACGTGAACTTCGTGATCGGCGAGCTGATCGGTGAGGTGAACGCATCGCATACATACGTCGGCGGCGGCGATACCGAGTCGTCACAGTTCCGCCGTGTCGGCCTGCTCGGCGTCGACTGGTCGCTGGAGAACGGGGCCTACCGGATCGCCCGCATCGTGCGCGGCGCGCCTTGGGACATCGAGACACGCTCGCCGCTGGCTGAGCCGGGGGTCGACGTCAACGAGGGCGACTACGTCCTGGCGGTCAACGGGCAGCCGGTCGGTACCGACAGAGAGCCGTTCGCCGCGTTCGAGGGCCTGGCCGGGGTCGCGGTCCTGCTTACGGTGAACGACCGGCCGAGCATGGAGGGTGCGCGGGAAGTGCTGGTCGAGACGCTGAGGAGCGAGTCGCGGCTGCGGAACCTGGAATGGATCGAGTCGAACCGGCGGCGCGTGGATGAGGCGACCGGCGGCCGGGTCGGCTACATCTTCGTGCCCAACACGGCGGTGCCCGGGCAGACCGAGCTGGTGCGGCAGTTCAACAGCCAGATGCTGAAGGACGGGCTCATCATCGACGAGCGGTTCAACGCCGGCGGTCAACTGCCGGACCGCTTCATCGAGAAGATGAACCGGCAGATGGTCACGCGGATCTTCTTCCGTCACGGCGAGGTCGTCACCCACCCGCCGGTGAACCATTACGGGCCGAAGGTGATGCTGATCAACGGTTGGGCCGGCTCGGGCGGCGACGCCTTCCCCTACTTCTTCAAGGTGCTGGGCGTCGGGCCGCTGATCGGCGAGCGGACCTGGGGCGGCCTGATCGGTCCGGCGTCAGGCCACAGTCTGATCGACGGCGGCTACTTCACGGCGCCGCCGGGGCGACTCTACGGCCCGGACGGCGTGTGGTTCGCCGAAGGTCACGGCGTCGATCCCGACATCCCGGTGGTCGACGATCCCAGCCAATTGGCGCGGGGTGTAGACCCGCAGCTCGAGGCGGCGATCGCCGAGGTGATGCGGCTGATCGAGGAGAATCCGCCGACCTTCCCGGAGCCGCCGGCGTTCGAGCGGCGAGTGGCCGGCGGCCAGAACTGAGATTGGGAATTCGGGAATCCACCTGATCGTGGATTCCCGAATTCTTCCTAAGGTTCTTTCCCCCAGTTCTCGATGCCCTTATTATAGTGACGAGTGCGAGGGCACAGCGGGCATCGCGCTCATCAGTGAGACATAGCTCTAACGCCCAAATCGACAGAAGGATTTCAGCGGTAGGGGCGCGGCACCGGTCGCGCCGAGGCCACCGTTCGGACTCGAGGGGAGGGACACGTCATGCCCGAGTTCGTGCCGCTGAGCATCACCGACTTCCTGGAGCCTGCCTTGATCGTCGTGGGGCTCCTGGCCGCCGGTGCGCTCGTCATCATCCTCCTGGACGTCGTCTTCATAGCGGTCTGCAGGGTCGGATCGCGACTAGCCGACCGGTTGCACGAGCGCCGCGCGGGTTCATAGCGGACACGGTTCAGCCGGACTCGATGCCCGAGGAATCTGCCGCCGGTCCGGGGCGAGGCCCGGCAGCCGGTGGCTCTGCCTTCCGCCTTCTCTCATACCGCTACGTAGCAACTCGAGTAGGGGAACAGCCATGCAACTGATCCGAACGCTCAGCCTGGCGTCCCTGGCCAACCTTGCGCTCAGCGTTCAGCTGTCGGCCCAGGTCCTTCCGGTCGCGGGGCCTGAGGAGGTCGGGCTCTCTTCCGACCGGATCGGGCGGCTCGACGCCGTCCTGCAGAGCTACGTGGACGAGGGCAAGGTCGCTGGAGTGGTGGCGCTGATCGCCAGAGGCGGGCAGCTGGCTCATCTCAGAGGTTACGGCCTGGCGGATATGGAGAGCCGGATTCCCATGACGTCGGAAGTCATCTTTCGCATCGCGTCGATGACGAAGGCGGTGACGAGCGTGGCGGTGATGATGCTGGTCGAGGAAGGGCGGCTCTCGCTGAACGACCCGCTGTCGCGACATATACCGGCATTCAGCAGCACCACGGTCGCCGTCGTTGCCGAAGATACGACTGCGTCTTCGCGCGGATACAACGTCGTCGCGGCGGAGCGGCCGATCACGGTCCGCGACCTGCTCACCCACACGTCGGGAATCGACTACGGGACGGGAATGGTCGAGGCGGAGTACAGGCAGGCCGGGCTGTACTACTGGTACTTCGCGGACAAGGATGAGCCGATCGGCGTGAGCATCGAGCTGCTGGCCGGGCTGCCGTTCGTGGCCCAGCCGGGAGAGCGCTGGGTGTACGGGTTCTCCACCGATGTGCTGGGATACCTGGTCGAGCTGTGCTCGGGGATGACGCTGGCCGAGTTCTTCCAATCGAGGATCTTCGATCCGTTGGGGATGCGGGATACACACTTCTATCTGCCACGGGCGAAGCGAAGCCGTCTCGCCGCGGTCTATCAAGCGACCGAGGACGGCGGGATCGTGCGGGCGCCCGATGCGGGGATGGGGCAGGGGGCCTACGTCGAGGGACCCCGGCTCAGCTACTCCGGAGGTGCCGGCCTGCTGTCGACCGCCGAAGACTACGCGCGCTTTCTCCAGATGTTGCTGAACGGCGGTGTGCTGGATGGGGCTCGTCTGTTGAGTCCCAAGACGGTCCAGCTGATGACCGCGGACCACGTGGGCGACCTGTACGCGAGCGGGAGCCTCGGGTTCGGGCTCGGCTTCGAGGTCCTCGAGGATATCGGCCGAGCGGGCCGTGTGGGCTCGAGCGGCGCTTACGGATGGGGCGGAGCGTACTACACGCTGTACTGGGTCGACCCGGCCGAGCAATTGGTTGCAGTGTTCATGGCCCAGCTGCTGCCCAGCGGCGGGTTGGACCTTCAGGACAAGTTCCGCACGCTCGTCTACGCGGCGATCATGGAGTCTTGCGTCACCGCGCGGGACGCAGGCCCGTTCTGCCCGACTCGGTGAACGGGCTCACGCCGAGTGATTTGGTTCTCGATCCGTGCGTCGACGATCATTCCGATCAGCGGTAGATAGTCCTCGCCCGTGATGGTCCAGGGTTCATCGGTGCTGACCCGGTGCACGATCACCAGGCTATCCTCCGGCAGGACGAGCAGCAGGTGCACACCGATCCCCGAGTGCGCGAAGCCGGGGCCGAACGGTGGGAAGTCCGCCGGTACCACGTACCACATCATTCCGTAGCCGATCCCGGACTCCGGGTCTTCTATCGAGTGGGCGGTCGTGCTGGCGGTGATCCAGGCCTCCGGGATGATCTGCGTGCCGTTCCAGCTGCCGTTGCGCAGGTAGAGCAGCCCGTATCTGGCCATGTCGGTGGCGTTCATCCTGAAGGGGTAGGCCGGGTGCATCGATTTTTCGAGCTCATACCGGTAGTGGCCGTCGTTGACCAGGAAGTCCTGCATGCCGATCGGGTCGGCGATCTCCTGCTTGAAGGCCTCGAAGATCCCCACACCGGCCTCCTGCTCGAAGATGACGCCGGCCACGTTGAAGTCCCAGTTGTTGTAGTAGAAGAAGGCTCCCGGCGGATGGCTGCCGCGCTCGGGCCGCCCGGCCTCCATCTCGGGGGTCTCCGCCGCGGCCGACGTAGATGCCGTACAGGCCGCTGAGAAAAGCCTTCCTGATCGAGTGGCACCAGAACTTCGTGTCGACCGAGCCCCACGAGAAGAACACCTTGTCGTCGTAAAGCGCCACCACGGCTGCCGAGCCGAGCTGGTCATAGCTACCCCGCGCTCACGGCTAACCGTGAACGCGGGGTAGCTCGGAGCGAGACCGTCCGCTCCGGCGCCTCAGTATCGCCAGCTTGTCAGGTCGGCGCCCGGCGGTGCCGACTCTTCGATCCGCGCCAAAATTTTCGGCAGGTACATCGTGTTGTAGCGCAGGCGCGAGATGTGGTTCGGGTTCTCCTGGTCGCCGTTCCAGCAGTGCTCGGCCCGGTCGCCGTAGTCGACCTCGCCGTTGTAGTACGGGTTCGTGGTGCTCTCGAGGAACTCCTCCGTCAGGTAGACGGCGTTGTTCAGGTAGTAGTTGTCCATGTCGCCGCAGTAGATATGGAGCTTGCCCTCGAGCTTCGGGCCCAGCGTCGCCCAGTCGCGCTCCATGATATAGCGCAGGTCGTAGTTCTCTCTCCAATACTCGGCGACCTCGTGGTCGATCTCGCCCGTGTACTTGTCCCAAATGCGCTGCGGGTAACCATCGTCGCCCATCGGCGAGTAGACGGCCTCCCAGATATCCCACTGGTCGCCGGAGCGGCTCCTGGTGCCGACCACCAGCTCCAGGTGGTTGAAGTCCCTGAGCGTGCGGTCCACTTCGCCCAGCCAGTTCCGGTGGCCGGGCCGCTCGACCCGCTTGAGCTGGCCGGCCGTGTAGTAGGCGTTCTCGTCCTCGTAGATGTTGACCAGCGTGTAGGCGCGGAAATCGATGGGGTCCGGGCAGGCGGCGAACGTGCCGTTGTACTCGTCGGGGTAGAAGACCTGCACGGCCAGCGCCTCCCAGCCGCCGGTCGAGCCGCCGTAGAGGAAGCGTGCCCAGCCTTCGCCGATCCCACGGAAGCGCTCCTCGATGTAGGGGATCAGCTCGTAGGTGATGGCGTCGCCGTAGGGGCCGAGGTTGGCCGAGTTCACGGCGTAGGAATCGTCGTAATAGGGGTTCGCATGCTGGATCTCGACGATCAGCAGGCGCGGGAAGTCCGGGCTCGTCCACTGCCGGTAGAAGTCGTAAGCCTCCTGCTGCTGGATCCGGTTGTAGCAGTCGACGCGGAAGCGCTCGCTGTAGGTGCACTCGAGATTCGGGTCGGGCGGCTCGGTGCGGAATCCGCCGAAGTCGTAGGGGAAGTGGCCCTGGAAGATGGCGATCGGGTAGCGTGCCTCCGGGTGCTCGTCGAAGCCCTCGGGCACCAGCACGTGGGCGCCGAGGTACATCGGCCGGCCCCAGAACTCGGTCAGCAGCTCGCTCTGGATCTTGATGTGCTTGATGTACTCCGTGTCCTCGGGCTCGGGGATCGGCGGCATCACCTGGTCGAGTGAGATCGTCAGACGCTCCGCCCGCTGCGGGTCCACGCGCAGCAGCCGGGGAGCACTGTAGAGGTTCCCCGGCGCGCGATTCCAATGCTGCCCCTCACCACGGTCCATCGGGAGCTTGACGGTCTTCCCGTTGCCCAGCTGGAACGTCGAGTACTCGTGCAGCACGGCCTGGACGTAGTACTCGCCGGCCGGGAAATCCGAGAGGCTCTCGTGTGGGAAGCCGAATACATCTGCGTCGATGACCGCTTCCGCTCCTGGGGCCAGCCCGTCGACGTCGATACCGAATACCTGGGCGGCTCCCAGACCGGAGGTGACCTGGAACCGGGGCTCCGGTTCCTCGCGTGTCGTCAGGATCAACAGGATTCGACCATCCAGCGGCTCGGCGCTGACCGACTGATCGAACGAGATGGCGAATTCCAGCGGCGCGGCCGGCGGTTCGGCGGCACAGCCCCACCAGGCGATCGCCGTGAGGGCCAGTAGCCAACTGATATAGCTCTGCTTGTTCATGGCACACCCCTGCCTGTCACAGTATGTGGGAGGTGGCACGACTCAACGCTCGGGATAAGGAACCGGGTCCTGCTCCGGAACGTCGTAGCGTGCTCGAAGCGCGCGCAACGTTTCCTTGAGCTGTTGCACGACATCCGCGTAGTCGGGTTCGGCGTACACGCTCGTGAGCTCGTGCGGATCGTTCTCGAGGTCGAACAGCTCCCATTCGTCGATCTCGTAATAGTGGATCAACTTGTACCGAGCGGTGCGTACGCCGTAGTGGCGGCGCACCATGTGGACGGCGGGATACTCGAAGTAGTGGTAGTAGATCGCGTCACGCCAATCGTCGGGCGTCTCGCCGACCAGCAGCGGCAGCAGGCTGCGGCCCTGCATCTGCGGCGGCGCTTCGAGACCGGCGAGGTCGAGGAACGTCTCGGCGAAGTCGAGGTTCTGGACCAGGTCGAAGTTCTCGGATCCCGGCTCGATCGCGCGCGGCCAGCGCACGATCAGCGGCATGCGCAGCGATTCCTCGTACATCCAGCGTTTGTCGTACCAGCCATGCTCGCCGAGATAGAAGCCCTGGTCGGAGCTGTAGATGACCACGGTGTTGTCGGCGAGGCCGGAGCGGTCGAGGTAGTCGAGTAGGCGTCCCAGGTTGTCGTCGATCGATGCGATGGTGCGCAGGTAGTCCTTCAGGTAGCGCTGGTACTTCCAGCGCACGAGGTCGGCACCGGTGAGGCTCGCCGCACGGAACGCCTCGTTCTTCGGCTGGTAGGCGGCGTTCCAGCGTGCGAGCTGCTCGTCGTTGAGCTGGCTCGGCGGTACGAGCTTGAGGTCGTTCTCGTAGAGATGCTCGGCGATGGTCATCTCCTGGTTCGCCGCCGGGCTCGCGCGTCCCGAGTAGTCATCGAATAGCGTCGCCGGCTCGGGGATGGCGACATCGTCGTAGAGCGCCAGCTGTTCGGGCCCCGGCTCCCAGCGTCGGTGCGGCGCCTTGTGCTGGTACATGAGCAGGAACGGCTTGTCCGGATCGCGGCCGCGCTCGAGCCATTCCAGCGCCTTATCGGTGATGATGTCCGTCACGTAGCCGGTGTGCTCGATGACGCCCGCCGCCGTCCGGAAATCGGGGTTGTAGTACGTACCCTGACCGGGGAGGACCTCCCAATAGTCGAAGCCGCTGGGCTGGCTCTTCAGGTGCCACTTGCCGATCATCGCCGTCTGGTAGCCGGCCGCCTGCAGCAACTTGGGAAAGGTCACCTGGGTGCTGTCGAAGCGTTCACGGTTGGTCATGACCCCGTTCAGGTGACTGTGGCGGCCCGTCAGGATCACGGCCCGGCTGGGCGCGCAGATGGAATTGGTGACGAACGCGTTGCGGAACAGCATTCCCTCGCGGGCCAGCCGATCGATGTTGGGCGTATCGCCGAGCCGCGAGCCGTAGGCGCCTATGGCATGGCTGGCGTGATCGTCGGCGAACACGAAGACGATGTTGGGAGGCCCGGCGCGATCGCAGGCCGCCAGCGCGACCAGCGAGACGGCGAGTAGGGCTGTGCGCATGATCTCCTCCTCGCTCGGGGTCGTGAGGGTTATCGCGTGCTCCTGACCAGCGGGAACAGCTGAGACTCGGTCCGCCCGCTCTCCATCACCTCGGCGATCCGCGCGACGACGTCGGGGTGGAAGTCTGCCACGTTCCGGAGCTCGCCGATGTCAGTCGCCAGGTCGTAGAGCTCGATCGGATCGTCGACACTCGCCCGATAGCCCTTCCATTCACCCAGCCGCACCGCCTGGCGCCCATGGTATTCCCAGTAGAGGTACTCGTGCCGCCGCTGCTCGTCGGGCCGGCCGAGCAGTGTGGGCAAGATCGACAGGCCATCGACTTCGACCGGGACCTGCGTCCCGGTGAGCTCGGCGAAGGTCGGGAGGAAATCCCAGAACGCGGAGACGTAGTCCGACGCGCGACCGGCATCGATATGCTCCGGCCACCAGGCGATCAGCGGAACGCGGATTCCGCCTTCGTACAGCTGCGTCTTCAGTCCCCTGAGCGGCCCGGCGCTGTTGAAGAACTCGGAATCGGTCCCGCCGTTGAACGTCGGGCCGTTGTCGCTGGTGAAGATGATGAGCGTCTTGTCGGCGAGTCCGAGCTCCTCCAGCAGGCGTCTGATGCGGCCGATCTCCCGGTCCATCCGGGTAATCATCGCGGCGTATGCCGCGTGCGGCGTGCGGTGGGGAAGGTAGCCCTGGTCGCCGACGTACGGCGTCTCGGGGAAGGCACCTTCGTACTCGGCGACCGATTCGTCGGGCACCTGGAGCGCGGCGTGGGGGACGGGGAACGGGAGGTAGAGGAAGAAGGGCCCGTCTCTGTTTCGTCTGATGAACTGGAGCGCCTCCTGGGCCATCAGGTCCATGGAGTACTGGGTACCCTTGTAAGGCTCGTAGGATGCCGGGTCCGACGGGTCGACGTCTTCCGGCAGCCGTTGGTGCGGGTAGACGTACTCGTTCTCGAGGACGTGCTTCTCGGTGTTGCGCCACAGGTAGGGCGGGTAGTAGCTGTGGGCGATGCGCTGGCAGAGGTAGCCGTAGAAGTGATCGAAGCCCTGGCGATTCGGCTCGCCGTTGCTCCCGGGCCCGCCTAGCCCCCACTTCCCGATCGCGCCCGTCGCATAACCGGCGTTTTGCAGCATCGTGCCGATCGTATACGTGTTCGCCGGCAACGGCCGCTGGCCCTCGAGGCTCAGGTCGTGCCAGACGTCGCCCCGCTCCGGCATCTCGTCGTTGTCCCGGATGTAGGCGTGGCCGGTGTGCAGGCCGGTGAGCAGCACGGCCCGCGACGGGGCGCAGACGGGGCTGCCCGAGTAATGCTGGGTGAACCGCATCCCCTCGGCCGCCAGCCGGTCCAGGTTGGGTGTGCGGATCTTCGTCTGGCCGTAGCTCCCCAGCTCGCCGTAGCCCAGGTCGTCGGCCAGGATGAAGATGATGTTGGGCGGCCGCACGGTGGCGTCGCGGCAGCCGTCGAGCGCGAGGCCCGAGAGCGCGGTAGCGGCGATCAGCGCTGTCGCCAGGCGTGAGTTGTGTCGCATGGGTTTGATACTAAGAGGCTGTCGAACGGGAGGCCAGAGTTCGCCGGCGCAGGCGCTCCGCCGCAGCGATCGTCTGCGGCTCGCTGTTTGCAGTAGCGGTGGCGGCTATCTTGCCTATCTTAAGGCTTCTTTGGGAGATGCGATGCGAGCACCCGTCCGTAACCTAGTCCTGCTGGCGCTGTCCCTGGCGCCTGCCAGCGGCCTTTCGGGCCAGGAGGTGGCCGACTCGGTCCAGGCCCCCGACGAGGCCCTGCGCGTCTTCATGGACTGTCGGAGCCGCTACTGCGACTTCGACCACTTGCGGCGCGAGATCGCCTTCGTGAACTACGTGCGTGACCGGAGGGATTCCGACGTCCACGTTCTGGTGACCACGCGCCGGACCGGCAGCGGCGGCCAGGAGTTCACCATCGCGTTCATCGGGCAGGGTGACTTCGTGACGGTCGACGACACGCTGTTCTACTATTCCAGCGATACGGACGTCGAGGACGAGATCCGCGCCGGCCTGACGCACGCGCTGAAGCTGGGTCTGGTTCGCTATGTGGCACGGCTGCCGATGGCCGAGCGGCTCGATGTGACTTACGCGGCGCCGGACACGCTGGAGGCGGTCTCAGCCGTCCAGGCGGTCGAGGACCCCTGGGATTTCTGGATCTTCCGTATCCGCGCCGGCGGCGACCTGGGCGGCGAGCAGCGACAGCGGTTCTTCGCGACGAACGGCTCGCTGTCGGCGAACCGGACGACCGAGGAATGGAAGATCCGGATCGCGGCGAGCGGGTGGTACAGCGAGGATCACTTCGAGTTCAGCGATGGCTCGGAGACGACGAGTATCTCGCGCAACTATTCGACGCGCACCTTCGCCGTCAGGAGTCTGGGTGAGCATTGGTCGGTGGGCGGGACCGCGGAGGCGCGCGTGTCGACCTTCCGCAACCACGACTTGGCCATCGAGATCGGGCCGGCGCTGGAGTACAACATCTTCCCGTACTCGGAGTCGACGAGGCGGGCGTTGACCTTCGTAGCCGCCGTCCTGTACAACTACTTCGACTACGAAGAGGTCACGATCTTCGACAAGACGACCGAGACGCGCCCAGCGGGCGCTCTCGAGGTCGAGTACTCGGTGCGCCAGCCGTTCGGCACCATCAACGTCGGCCTCGGCGCATTCGCGTACCTCGATGACCTGGAGCAGCATAGCTTCGATTTGGGCGGACGGCTGAACATACGGCTCGTGAGAGGATTGGAGCTGAACGTCAACGGAGGAGTCGAGAGGATCAAGGACCAGATCCATCTGGCGCGGGGCGGCGCGTCGGATGAGGAAGTCCTGCTGCGCCGCAAAGAGTTGGGCACGGACTGGCGGTATCGCCTCGGCCTGAGCCTCAGCTACACGTTCGGCTCGATCTACAACAACGTGGTGAACCCGCGCTTCGACTAGCGTCAGGAGTCACGGAGGACACGGATGAACGACGAGCATGTTGTGGCGATCATCGCGGCCATCCTGGTGGCGGGGCGCCTCGCCTGGGCCAGCGGCCAGGCCCGACCTCAGCCGGAGCGGTTGATCTCGGAAGAGGTCGCCGACGCCCTCGATCTCTACAGCGAAGCGAAGAAGATCGTCCTCGAGAAGGGGAAGTAGTCCGACCCGGCGAGCGCCAGCACAGCACCGTCCGGCCGCCGTTCAGGATCCGTTGAGCCGGCCGGGCCAGTTTCCAGCCGATGGAGACTGGCCGCGACCGTGGAAGTACGATCGGCAAAGGGGTGCTGCGTCGCTGGCTCGACCGGCTGCTGCCACCGGTCTGCGTTCTGTGCGGCGACCCCCTGAAGCGGGGAGAATTGCGAGTCTGCGGCCTCTGCTGGGCCCGGGCCCGGCCCCAGCGTCCGCCGCGCTGTGACCGCTGCGGCATCGCGTTGTATGACAGCGGTATTTCCTTACAAGACAAAGAGATAGCGATCCCGGTCTCATGCTGCATCGAGTGCCGGGACTGGCTGCCGTACCTGCGTTGCGCCCGGGCGCCCTACCGCATGGCCGGGACGGCCGCCGCCATGGTCCACGCCCTCAAGTATGGCGGCTGGTGCGACCTGGCCGAGGAGATGGGGGCGCGGATGGCCGAGGTGCGGTTTCCGCCGGGGGTGCAGGCAGAGATAAGCGCGCTGGTGCCCGTCCCGTTGAGTGCGGTTCGGCTGAGAGAGCGTGGCTTCAATCAGGCGGAGCTACTGGCGCGGGCGGTGGCGCGGCGGCGGGGCTGGGACGTGCTGGGCGGGGTTCTGGTGCGCGAGCGTCACACGCGGCGTCAGGCGCGGCTCGCCCCCCGGGAGCGTGAAGCCAACGTGGCGGGTGCATTCCGGGTACCGGCCGAGCGCCGAGTGGCCCTCGAGGACGCGCACCTGCTGCTGGTCGACGACGTTCTGACGACCGCCGCCACGGCGCAGGACTGCGTACGTGCCCTCTGTCGGGCGGGAGCGCGGGCGGTGAGTGTGCTGACCTTCGCCCGGGCGCGGCGCGAGTTGCCCGGAGCGGCGCCGTGACACTTTCCGGGACTCGCCGGCAGGCGTAATGTAGTAGCGTTCCAGCAGCGGATAACTGGACCCGAGCGATTGGAGGACGGAGAGATGGGGGTTCGAGTTGGAATCAACGGTTTCGGGCGGATTGGCCGGATGATCGTGAGGGCGGCCAAGAAGGAGGGCGGTGACGCGGATATCGACTTCGTGGCGGTGAACGATCTAACGAATACCGCCACCCTGGCCCACCTATTCCGCTACGACTCGGTTCACGGCAAGTACGCGGGCACGGTCGAGGCCAAGAGCGAGAGCCTGGTGATCGACGGCGATGAGGTGCAGGTGCTGTCGGAGCGCGATCCGTCGAAGTTGCCGTGGAAGGACCTAGGTGTGGAAATCGTCTTCGAGTCGACGGGGATCTTCCGGTCACGCGAAGATGCGAGCAAGCACATCGCGGCCGGTGCGAAGAAGGTGGTCATCACGGCGCCGGCGAAGAACGAGGACGTCTCGATCTGCCTCGGTGTGAATCACGAAGCCTACGACGCCGGCGCCCACCACATCATCTCGAATGCGAGTTGCACGACGAACTGCCTGGCGCCGGTCGTCAAGGTGGTATTGGAGGAATTCGGCTTCCAGCGTGGCATGATGACCACGATTCACAGCTTCACCAACGACCAGCGTCTGCTCGATCTTCCCCACAAGGATCTGCGGCGCGCACGCGCCGCCGCGGTATCGATGATCCCGACGACGACGGGTGCCGCCAAGGCGACCGGTGTCGTGATCCCGGAGGTGAAAGGGAAGATCGATGGAATGTCCGTGCGGGTGCCCACACCGAACGTCTCGCTGATCGATCTAGTGGCGCTGGTCGAGAAGACCCCCACGGTGGAGGAGGTCAACGAGGCGCTGAGGAAGTACGCCGAGGGGAAGATGAAGGGCATTCTCGCGTACAGCGAGGAACCGTTGGTCTCGGTGGACTACATGGGCAACCCAGCCAGCTCGATCGTCGACGGCCTCTCGACCAACGTGGTTGACGGGAACCTGGTCAAGGTCCTCTCATGGTACGACAACGAGTATGGCTACTCGTGCCGTTGCGTCGATCTGGCCAAGTACATCGCTGATCGCCTCTAAACACCACGGAGTACAATGTTGGACAAACTGACCGTCCGTGACTTGAGCGATGCGCAGCTGAGTGGCAAGCGGGCGCTGGTGCGCGTTGACTACAACGTCCCGCTCGATGAGGCGGGCCGGGTCGACGACGACGCCCGTATCCGCGCGACGCTGCCGACGCTGCAGTTTCTGCGCGAGCGGGGCGCCTGCCTCGTCCTCATGTCGCATCTCGGTCGGCCGAAGGGCGAGCCGAACCCGAAGTACTCGCTGCGGCCGGTGGCGGCTCGCCTGGCCGAGCTGCTGGGCGCGGATGTCGGCTTCGCGGCGGAGACGGCGTCGCCGGAGACGGTGGCCCGGTCGAAGCAGCTTGGGCCGGGCGCGGTCCTGCTGGTGGAGAACACGCGCTTCGATCCGCGCGAGACGCAGAACGAGCCGTCGCTGAGCCGCGAGCTGGCGGCGCTGGGCGACGTGTACGTCAACGATGCGTTCGGTGCCGCACACCGGGCACACGCCTCGACGGCCGGCGTGGCCGAATTTCTGGAGCCTGCGGTGGCCGGACTGCTGCTGGAACGCGAGCTCGACTACTTGGGCCGGCTGCTGGAGGATCCGGCCCACCCGTTCGTAGCGGTCCTGGGCGGTGCGAAGGTGAGCGGTAAGATCGACTTGGTCGAGAATCTGCTGGGCAGGGTCGATCGGCTGTGTGTGGGCGGCGCGATGGCCTGCACTTTCTTGCGCGCCATGGGGCTGGAGACGGGGAAGTCGCTGGTGGAGGAGGAACTCGTCGAGTTCGCCTCCAAGATGCTGGAGCAGGCGGGCGATGCGCTGGCCCTGCCGAGCGACGCGGTGGTCGCTCCGGGGATCGATCGCGGAGACGAGGCTCACGTGGTGAGCCGTGCGGCGATCCCCGCCGGCGAGATGCTCTTGGACATCGGGCCCGGCAGCGCCGACGAGTTCGCGGAGATAGTACGGGGGGCGCGGACGATCCTCTGGAACGGCCCGATGGGCGTTTTCGAACAGGCCGCTTTTGCCAATGGCACGAAGGTCGTCGGTACGGCCGTCGCCGATGCGACGGCGGCGGGCGCGACCAGCGTCGTCGGCGGCGGAGACAGCGCGGCCGCAGTGGCCGAGCTGGGGCTGGCCGATCAGATGAGCCATGTGTCCACGGGCGGTGGCGCGTCGCTGGAGTTTCTGGCCGGCAATGAGCTGCCCGGCGTCGCCGCGCTAACCGATCGGGAATAGAGATGAGCTTCAAGAGGCCTTTCTTCGGCGGCAACTGGAAGATGAATCACGGGCCGAGCGCGGCCCGGCGGTTCGTGCAGGAGTTCGTGGGACTCTATGAGCCCCGCGACGATCGGACGGTCGTCTTCTTTCCGCCGGCGATCTCGCTCGCCGCGTTCAGCGCGGCGGCCTCGGGAAGGGCCGACCTGCTGAGCGGCGTCCAGGACGTCCACTGGGAGGACTCGGGTGCCTATACCGGCTCGATCTCGGCCGCGATGGCCAAGGACGCCGGAGCCGGATTCGCGCTCGCCGGTCACTCCGAGCGCCGTCATGTCTTCGGCGACTCCGACGAGGACGTTTCCCGCAAAGTCGCGGCGATAGCGGGCGTGGACCTTGTACCGCTCCTCTGTGTGGGTGAGCTGCTGGAGGAGCGAGATCGCGGCGAGGTGGCGGCGGTGGTCACCCGACAGCTCGCTGCGGGACTGAGCCGCCTGGGCGCCGACCAGATGGAGCGCGTCGTCATCGCGTACGAGCCGGTCTGGGCAATCGGCACCGGTCGCACGGCCAGCCCCGATGACGCCAATCAGGCCCACGAGCTGATCCGCGGCCTACTGGATGAGCGCGTCGGCACGGCGGCCCGGGCGATCCCGATACTCTACGGCGGCAGCGTCAAGCCGGGTAACATCGAAGAGCTGCTGTCGGCACCCGAGATCGACGGCGTGCTCGTCGGCGGTGCCAGCCTCGACCCGTCTGATTTCGCGCAGATCTGCAGCGCGGGCGGAGTGTGACGGTATCGTCGGTGGTCAACCGCCTACGGCAAACGCGATGGGAAATCTGATCCACACGTCTACCTTCCTGCCGTACTCCAGAGCCGGTGAGAACCAGACGATATCCTTGATGCTCAGCGCAACCGCGTCCAACCACGGGTTTCCAGAAGATTCCAGGATGCGATAATCGACGACTATCCCTGTCGCGGCGACATGGAAAGCGAGCGTCACCCGTCCCTCTGCGCCGGTCGTCTTGGCCAACGGACTGTAGCCGGACCTGAGTCTGTGCAGTACCTGCTCGACGTTGATAACCTGCGGCCCCACATAGCTCGGCACCAACGTCGATGCCGCTTGAACGACCTGTATCGGAGGTGCAGGAAAACTCTCGACCGGATTGGCCTCGAACGTCGTCTCTGCTATGGTGACGCTCTCGCTGAGATCGATCTCCGCTCGTCTCGGGACTTGCGGCCTGCTGTCGAGGCTGGGCGACTCCGGGATCGCATCCGCCGGTAGCGACTCTATCGTGAACTGCTGGGCCACCGCAGGCCGGGCCCACGACGGGTTCGGCAGCAGCGCGATCCGCAGGTTGGGATTGACCAGAAATACCAGCAAGTGCAGAAGTGCGGCGCAGCATGTCGTCTGCCAGCAGATCGCCCGGGTGGCTCTCTTGAACTCTTCGTGCGCTCGCGGCGAACGTCTATTCCGCAGGACCGGCCCTCTGTACGTCATGGCATTATCTATTCAACAAGCTTACTCTACCCGAGGTTTCAGCGGCAAGGACTTGGGTTGTATGAGCCGCCTCCTCTCTCACAATCCGCACGGACCTCGAGGGGCCTCGTGAGCACGGGAATCCGGACCGCAAGGATGGAGTAGCTCGGATGGCCTCCTCCGTCGACCGGGCGGGAAGTTGACAGGCCCCGCAGTGAGCCTATACTTCGGCGGTTACGCCTTCGCGCGGCGAATTGCAGACGAGAACCGAAAGTGAGACGGAAGGTTTAGACGGTGTACGGCTTCATCCTGATGCTGCTCATACTGGACGCGTTCCTGCTGCTGCTGGTCGTGCTGCTGCAGTCGGGTAAGGGGGGCGGTCTGGCGGCCGAGTTCGGCGGCGCCTCGTCGTCGGCCGACACTTTCCTGGGCGGCCGGCAGACGGCGACGCTGCTGACCAAGGCGAGCTGGGTGACGGGCGGAGCATTCATGGGTCTGGCTCTGCTGCTGGCGATCCTCTCGGCCCGCACGCGGGCGCCGTCCTCGGTTCTGGAGGGCCAGTTCGCGCCGCCGGCGCAGGAGGAAGCGCCGGTGCCGCTGCTGGATCGCGAGGATTCGCCGGAAGCGCCGCCGGGCGTCGATTTGGGAGGGGAGGGCGGCACGGAGCCCGCTGAAGAGGGTGGAACGCCGCCGGAGGGCGGCAATTGAGGTGACGTGACACGGCCCGGTTCGCCGGGCCGTTTTCTTATGCGGAGTGGCCGGGCGGCAGGTCGAAGAAATCGAGGAAGCGACCCTTCTCCTGCTGAGCTTCGAGCCAGGCGTGGAACCCGGAGTCGATGAGCCCGTTCGAGGTTCGCTGTCGGCGGGCGGCCTGGACGGCCAGGTGGTTGGCGTACTCGTTCTTCGGGTCGCCGGCGTGGCCGCGCACCCAATGCCATTCGATCTTGTGACGGTCGGCGAGCTGCTTCAGCTTCTGCCACAGCTCAAGGTTCTCGATCGGCCCGCCCTTGCGCCTCCAGCCGCGGGCGATCCATCTGGGTACCCAGTCCTGCATCCCTTTGATGAGGTAACTCGAGTCGGAGTGGAAGGCGACGCGACACGGACTCTTGAGGGCGCGCAGCCCCTCGATGGCGCTGCGCAGCGCCATACGATTGTTGGTCGTGTCGGGCTCGCAGACGTAGTAGTCGCGCCGGATCCAGCTGCGCCGCTCGTCGAACAGCTCGATGAGGCCGGCGGCGCCGCCCGGTCGCGCCTGAGCGCTGAACTGGTTGCCGAGGCACGATTCATCGGCGTGGATCGAGACGAGCTCGCGGAATTCAGGGGCCCCCATGACGGCTAAAGCTAACCCGGAAGGAAGCGGAGCGCGAAGCGGGCTGTTGGTGTTGGAAGACGGCTCGGTCTTTCCCGGCCGGCTGGCCGGAGCCGACGGCGAGCTGGCGCTCGGCGAGGTGGTGTTCAATACGAGCCTGGCCGGCTACCAGGAGATTCTGACCGACCCCTCCTACGCCGGCCAGATCGTCACCATGACCGCGCCGCTGATCGGCAACTACGGCGTGACGCCAGCGGACGACGAGGCGGCGCGGCCGTGGGTGGTCGGGCTCGTGGTCCGCGAGCTGAGCCGCAGCTACAGCAACTGGCGGGCGCAGACCAGCCTGCAGGAGTACCTGACGGGTCACGGTGTCGCCTGTATCGCGGGGGTCGATACGCGGCGGCTGACGCGCCACATCCGGTCGGAAGGCGCGATGCGTTGCGGGATCGGACCCGCAGAGGTGGGCGTGGGCGAGATCCTCAGGCGTGTGAGCGAGCATCCGCCGATGGCCGGCCTCGATCTCACGCAGGTCGTGACTACACGCGAGGCCTACGAGGTGCCGGCGACCGGGATCGCCCGCTTCCGGGTCGCGGTCTACGACTACGGGGTCAAGCGCCGCAGCCTGCGGATACTGGCCGGACTCGGCTGCAGTCTCACCGTCTATCCCTCGACCACGCCGGCGGAGGTCGTTTTGGCCGCTGACCCGGACGGCCTGTTCCTGTCCAACGGTCCGGGCGACCCGGCGGCGGTGCCCGGAGTTGCAGAGTTGATCGATAGCCTGGCCGCGAAGCAGGTTCCGGTGTTCGGAATCTGCCTGGGTCATCAATTGATCGCGCGAGGGTTCGGCGCCAAGACCTTCAAGCTGCTCTATGGGCACCGGGGTGGGAACCACCCGGTTCACAACCTGGCAAACCGTCGTGTCGAGATCACCTCTCAGAACCACGGCTTCGCCGTGGGCGCCGACGGCGAAGCCGTGCCGGGCGCGCCGGATCTTCGCGCCACGCACGTCAACCTCAACGATGGGACGCTGGAAGGGGTCCGGCACCGGGAGCTCCCCATCTTTGCGGTCCAGTACCACCCTGAGGCGGCCCCCGGACCGCACGACAGCCGCTACCTGTTCGCCGAGTTCGTCCGCCTGATGGGCGAGCGGCGACCGGCCTGACGGCCCGGGCCGCGCGGTCCGGATTCGGGCGGCCTTCGACTTGACTTACTCGTTCTGAGACAGTAACTTAGGCGCCCATCTCCCTCCCGTTATCGTTTCCCTTGACGGCACGTCAGAGTGCTCGTCCCAGGTAAATGGAAGCTCGAAAGAAAAGTCCCCGAGGCTGGTGGGTTGCCCTGGTGGTAGCCGGAGTCGTCATCGTGTTCGGCACCGGGCTGCTGTTGATCGTGTACACGGCCGCTCCCAGCGATGGCATCACGGTACTGGCCAGGGACCGGATCGCCATACTCCCGCTACGGGGAGTGATCACGCCGAGCCACCGCGTGATCCGGGAGCTGCGTGACTATCGGGACGACAGCTCGGTCCGGGGGTACGTCCTCTGGGTGGACTCGCCGGGCGGCGAGGTCGCTCCCTCGCAAACGATCTATCGGGAGCTCGCTCGGGTTCGCGAGGACGGCTATCCTGTGGTCGCCGCGATTGGATCGGTGGGTGCGTCCGGTGCCTACTACGCGGCCTTGGGAGCGGACACGATCCTGGCGATGCCGGGCTCGCTGGTCGGCTCGATCGGCGTGCTGATGGAATTCCCCAACGCCCGGGAGCTGCTCGAGAAGGTCGGCGTCCGCTTCGAGGTGATCAAGAGCGCCGAGCACAAGGACCTGGGGTCTCCATACCGAGAGGTGACGGAGGCGGAGCGCGAGCTTCTGCAGGAGGTGGTCGATGATGTCTACGACCAGTTCCTCGACGTGGTCGCGGAGCAACGCGGGCTGTCACGCGATTCGGTGATAAAGGTGGCCGACGGCCGGCTGCTCTCCGGCCGTCTGGCCGTGGAATACGGACTGATCGATGGAGAAGGTGACCTGGTCGATGCCATCGCTGTAGCGGGCAACATGGCGGGCCTCGGGCCGGAGCCGCGAACCGTAGTGCGTGAGGAGCGCCGCGCCGTGACCTGGTTGGACCTTCTCGTTTCGTTGGGCGCCCTGGCGACAGGCCAGGGCACGGCCGTGGGTCCCCTGAGTGAATCGTTGTCAGGTCTGGATCGGGGACCGCGGCTCATGTATCTGCTCAGGTACCGGTAGCGGCGGCACGGGAGCTGTTGGAAGCCGTCCGCTCGCTGCGCGCGTTTTCACTTATCGATTGCTGGAGGAAGGGATGACCAAAGCCGATTTGGTCGAACAGGTTGCCCAGGCGATCGGGCCCGGGATCACGAAGAAGGATTGCGCCGCGGTGGTCGATGGCTTTCTGAACGCGATCCGGCAGGCGCTGGCCGACGGGCATCACATCGAGATCCGGGGATTCGGCACGTTCAAGGTCCGTAACAGGCGTGCTCGTGTGGCCCGGAACCCTCGAACGGGTGACCCGGTCAGAGTGGAAGCGCGGGCCGTCCCGGTTTTCAAGCCCTCGAAGAACTTCCGGGCGCAGGTCGCCAGCGAGTCCGAGGGCGCTGTGGAGAGTATGCGGGGCTAGAACCTTTCTTTCCCCCCGCCGGGCCGCTCGCGGCCCGGCCCGCCTAGAGGAAGGTGCGAATCGGATGACTAGAGAGACTCTGGTTTCCCTGCCGCCAGAACGGGTCCTCGAGCTTGCTAGAGGGTTCTTCACCGGTCCCGGCTCGGGTTACCCCGGCACGTTGGTCGAAGCAGGTGGGGACTACGTCCGCTTCCAGGCGTTCCGAGGCCAGGTGGCGGTCTCCGCGTCGGCCGACGGCGAACAGACACGAGTCCGCTGCTCGACCCTCCGCTACCACCCCTCCATCGGTCAGTTTCTGCTGCAGCTGGAGACCGAGTCCGCCGCGACCGGGTCCTGAGGCAGGCGCACGTCCGCTTGCTGGACGGCCCGGCGCGGTCTACGATGGTCGTTGTCTGACGGCTTATCATCGAGAATCGTCATGCACGTGAGATGCCTGTTCTTCGCGGCCTACCGCGAGGTCTTCGGGGTCGATCAGATCGAGCTCGAGTTGCCCGACGGATCGACGCTGGAGGCGCTGATCGAAGACATGCGAGCCCGGGCCGGCGCCTCAGTCCTGCCTCGGCAGCTGCTGGTGGCTGTGAATCGAGAATACGCTGCCGTCGAAACGGTGCTGCGGGATGGGGATGAGGTGGCGTTCATACCGCCGGTGGCAGGAGGCTGAATGTACTGCGTGATCACACGCGAGCCGATCGATGCGGCAGACCTCATGCGTCGCGTGCGCAGCGACGCCGACGGTGCGGTGCTCCTCTTCGCCGGCGTCGTGCGTGATCACCACGAGGGTCGCACGGTGGAGGCGCTCGCCTACGAAGCCTACCAAGAGATGGCGGTCGAGAAGATCGAGTCGATCTGTGACGAAGTGGGCGCCCGGTTCGAGGTGGGCGAGCTGGCGGTGGCGCACCGGGTCGGCGAGCTGGCCGTCGGTGAGATCAGCGTCGTCATCGCCGTGGCCGCGCCCCATCGCGATGCCGCCTACAAGGCGTCGCGCGAGATCATCGAGCGGCTCAAGACCGAAGTCCCGATCTGGAAGCGGGAGCGCTACTCGGACGGTAGCGCGGTCTGGCGCGAGGGGGCCGTTCGCGAGCCGCCCGAGGCCGAGAAACCCTGACGTCCGAGTCCGATCGACCCGCTAGGCGTCTTGCCTACCTTAACTTTACGCCTTAGCTTGCCAGGCACGAAGTCCTCTCTCAATAGGTAGCCCCTTCACCAGCTAAGCCCGCGGCGATCCGGCGGGCGGCCAGCGCCTTGCTTCGCCGGGAAGCTCGTGCTGCAGAGGGTCGTGTCCGGACCGCGCGGGGGATCGGGATTGCCGTATGTTCAATAAGATTACCGTTGTTGGTGCAGGACACGTCGGCGCTACACAGGCTCTCCGCCTGGCGGAGATGCAGGTTGCCAAGGAGATCGTGATCGTCGACATCCTGGAGGGCATCCCACAGGGCAAAGCTCTCGACATGTTCGAGTCGGGCCCGGTCATGGGCTTCGACACTCGGGTCATCGGAGCCAACGGTTACGACGAGGCCGCCGGTAGCGAGATCGTCGTCATGACCGCAGGTATCCCGCGGAAACCGGGGATGAGCCGCGACGACCTGCTGGCCACGAATGCGGGGATCGTCCGCGATGTCTCCAAAGCAGTCAAGAAGGCGTGCCCCGACGCCATCTACATCATGGTCTCCAATCCTCTCGACGTGATGTGCTATGTGGCCAAAGAGACGACGGGCTTCCCCGCCAGCCGGGTGTTCGGGATGGCCGGCGTCCTCGATACGGCCCGCTATCGCACGTTCATCGCCGAGCGGCTGAACGTCAGCGTCGAGGACATCCAGGCGCTGGTGCTCGGCGGTCACGGCGACACCATGGTGCCGCTCGTCTCCTATACGACGATCAGCGGCATTCCGCTGACCCAGTTCCTGGGCCAGGACGAGATCGACGGGTTGATCGACCGCACGCGCAAGGGCGGTGCCGAGATCGTGGGCTACCTGAAAGAGGGTAGCGCCTACTACGCGCCTTCGGCGGCCGTGGCTCAGATGGTCGAGGCGATCGCCAAGGACAAGAAGCGCATTCTGCCCTGCGCCGCCTGGATGGAGGGTCAGTACGGCGTCTCCGACACCTACCTGGGTGTCCCGTGCAAGCTGGGCGCGGGCGGTGTCGAAGAGATCGTCGAGGTGGAACTGACCAAGGACGAGCGGGCAGCGCTGGAGAAGTCGGCCGAGCACGTCAAGGGCACGATAGCGAAGCTCAAGGAACTCACCTAGCTAAAGCGGGGGCGCGGGTATCGCGCCCCTTCGTTTTTCAGTCATCGAGCAGAACGACACGGAGCTCCGACATGCTTGAAAGGACGAGCTTCCGGGAAGGGTTGAGTTACCGGGGCGGCTCGAGCATGTGGGCCTGGGTGCTCCATCGCGTCACAGGGCTCGGCGTCCTGTTGTTCCTGGGCATTCACATCCTGGAAACGTTCGCGCTGAGCTTCGGGCCCGATTTCTACGACCGCACGATGGAACTGTACAATACGGCCATCTTCCGTGTGGCGGAGGTCGGGCTGCTCTTTGCGGTCATCTATCACGCGGTCAACGGGACTCGCATCACAATCCAGGACCTCTGGCCCGCGTTGTGGCGGTACGAGCGGGCCTTCGTCTGGGTCGGCTTCGGGATCGTGATCGTCGTCTTCGTACCGCTCGCTCTCTTGGGTTTGCTTCCCGTCTTTCGTGGGGAGCTGTGATCATGGCCAGCTATTCTGCAACCCAGCCGGCGAGCCGCTTCGAGATGTACTCGTGGCTGTTCATGCGGGTCTCAGGTGTCGTTCTGCTGGTCATGGCGGTCTTCCACCTCCTGCTGATGCACTACGGCATCGGCGTAGCGCAGCTCAGCTACGACGCCGTCGCCGCACGGTGGGCGAACCCCTGGTGGCGGCTGTACGACCTCTTCCTGCTGTTTTTCGCGCTGACTCACGGAGCGAACGGCGCGCGTATCCTCATGGATGAGTACCTGAGGGCCGGCGGCTGGCGTCTTCTTCTCAAAATCGTCTTGAGCCTGCTCTATCTGCTGCTCGTCGTGATGGGCGTCTGGGTGATCGTGACCTTCAGATGAAAAGTCCCGCAGAATGCCGACACGCGTTGAAGTCCATCAGCTAGATGCCGTCGTGGTGGGCGGCGGCGGCGCCGGGCTGGCGGCCGCGGTCTACCTGGCGCGACGGCCTGGGATCCGCACCGGGGTGATCAGCAAGCTGTATCCCACGCGGTCGCACACGGGCACGGCGCAAGGCGGTGTCGGCGCAGCGCTGGGGAACTGTGACCCGGAAGGCGATTCCTGGGAGTGGCACATGTTCGACACGGTCAAGGGTAGTGACTACCTGGCCGACCAGGACGCTGTCGAGATCATGTGCAGGGAGGCGGTCGAGGTGGTCTACGAGCTCGAGCACATGGGCCTCCCGTTCAGCCGGACCGCCGAGGGCCGAATAGCGCAACGGCGCTTCGGCGGCCACACGATCAACTTCGGCGAGCGGCTGTCGCGCCGCGCCTGTTATGCCGCCGATCGCACCGGCCAGATGATCCTGCAGACGCTCTATCAGCAGTGCATCAAGCATCACGTGGAGTTCTACGACGAGTATCAGGTCATCGATCTGCTGGTCGAGAACAAGCGCTGCCAGGGTGTGGTGGCGATCGAGATCGCCAGCGGCGCGCTCCACGTGTTCCACGCGAAGGCGGTCCTGTTCGCTACCGGCGGCTGGGGCCGCATGTTCAAGATAACCTCCAACGCCGTCAGCCTGACGGGTGACGCGGCGGCGCTGGTCTGGCGGCGCGGTCTGCCGCTGGAGGACATGGAGTTCTTCCAGATCCACCCGACCGGGATCTACAAGCTCGGCATCCTGATCACCGAGGGCGTGCGTGGAGAAGGTGGAGTTCTCAGGAACAGGGAGGGCGAGCGGTTCATGGAGGTCTATGCGCCGAGGATGAAAGACCTGGCCTCGCGCGACGTGGTATCCCGGGCGATCTACCTGGAGATCAGAGCAGGGCGGGGGATTGAAGGCAAAGCGTACGTCAACCTGGACGCGACGCATTTGGGTCGCGGGCTGATCGGCGAGAAGCTGCCTGATGTCGCCGACTTCTGCCGTACCTACATCGGTATCGATCCGGCCTTCGACCCGATGCCGGTACAGCCGACGGCCCACTATGCGATGGGTGGTCTACCAACGGATAGTGACGGCCGCCTGTTGGCCGACGCCGCCGGTGCGATCGTGGAGGGTGCCTACGCGGCGGGTGAGTGCGCGTGTGTCTCGGTTCACGGCGCCAACCGCTTGGGCACCAACTCGCTGCTCGACCTGGTCGTGTTCGGCCGCCGAGCCGGCCTGCACATGGCCGCCTTCGCAGCCGGCTCCAATCACGACTCTCTGCCGGATGACCCTACGGGGCCGGCGATCGAGGCGCTCCAGCGCATCCGCGGCGGCAAGGGCGAACGTGCCGCGGCGATCCGCGATGAGATGCAGGCGACGATGACGGAACATGTCTCGGTGTTCCGAGAGGACGCCGGGCTTTCCGAAGCGATCGCCAAGATCGGGGAGCTGCGACAGCGGTTCCGCGACGTCAAGATCGACGACAAAGGCGAGCGCTACAACCTGGACCTGCTCGAGGCGTTCGAGCTCGGGTGCCTGCTCGACTGTGCTTACTCGACCGCAACGGCCGCCAGGAATCGCACGGAAAGCCGCGGCGCGCACTACAGGGAGGACTTCCAACAGCGCAACGATCGGGAATGGCTGAAACATACCTTCCAGACACTGCGCGACGGTGACAAGGTCGAATTCAACTACAGACCGGTGACGGTTACGCGGTTCGAGCCCAAGGAACGAGTCTACTAGGGGACATCATGCGAGTCCGCTTCGATGTCAAGCGGTACGATCCGGAGAAGGACGAGGCGCCGTACTTCCAGACCTACGAGGTCGAGCTGGAAGAGAGCGACCGCGTATTGGATGGCCTCAATCAGATCCGCTGGCGACGGGACGGGACGCTCGCCTTCAGACGATCCTGTGAGCACGGGATCTGTGGCTCCGACGCCATGCGTATCAATGGCCGCAACAGGCTCGCCTGTCGGACGCTGGTCCGCGATGTGGGTAAGCGCGTCCGCGTCGAACCGCTCCTCGGCCTTCCGGTGGTCAGAGACCTCGTCGTCGACCAGCGACGCTTCTTTCAGGATTACCGCAGCGTTCTACCCTTTCTCGTCAACGATGAGCCAGCGCCGCCTCGCGAACGCCTGCAGACCCCAGGGGACCGGCAGCGCTTCGATGACACGACCCGGTGCATCCTCTGCGCCGCATGCACCACTTCATGCCCGTCTGCATGGGGCGATGAGTCGTTCATCGGGCCGGCGGCCATCGTTCAGGCGCACCGGTTCATCTTCGACACCCGGGACCACGCCACCGCCGAGAGGCTGGCCCGCTTGAACGGGCGCAGCGGGGTCTGGGCTTGCCGCACGGTCTACAATTGCACCGTGGCCTGCCCGCGCGAGATTCAGGTCACCCGGGCGATCGCCGAGGTGAAGCGGGCGGCTCTGCTGGGCGGCCGCTGAGGCAGCTTGTGCGCTGGGCGGTGTAAGTGTCTATTCGGCAGCACGCTAGCCCCAGCAAGCTAAGAGAGAGTCGACTGGGTGCTGGGCGCCGAGACGGGGGTCACTGGCGTGAGTTATCTCACCTTTCTCGTACAATGGTATAACTGGCCTTACCTGGCCGGACTCCTGCTGGTGGCCGCCTCGCTGGCCCGACCGGCCGTGCTGGGGGCGCTGGGAGTCCGCCTGGGTGGCTGGCTGGGACTGAAGCGGGCGTCCGGGTTCGCGGTGCTGCGTGCGTTTGCGGTGACACTGACGGTGGTGGGGCTGACGGTGAACGGAGCGCTGCACGACTACTGGCCTGCGGCTCAGGAGCGGGGATTCATTCCGGGGCTGGTCGTGACGGTGGTGCTGGCGCTGCTGGTGACGCGGCTGGTGGGGCGGGTGTTCGAGGAGCATTTCCCGGAGTTCAGGGCGGTGAGCTGGGGTGAGAGCGGCTTGAGCGGTAGAGAGGGCCGGGTGGTGAGCCGGCTGGTGAGCGCGGACTACCGGGCGGGTCGGGCTCACGTGATGGGTGAGGATGGGACGCTTCATACGGTATTGTGCAAGACGGGCGGGAGCGAGATTCCCCTCGGCGCGTTGGTGGTGTTGGGCGAGTACGATGACGAAGACGGCCGGTACATCGTCACGCCGGTGGGCGCGGGAGAGTCGGCGGCGGAGGTGCCCGGGGAGGCGTCCGATGAATAGGAGCGAGGGGGTGTGGCGGATTCTGCTGTGCTTGTGGTTGACGCTGGCTGCAACGGCGACCTCGGGCTGCTCGGTTGACGACGGTCGACGGGGCCTCGGCGCCATCACGGCTGAGGCTTTCGATGCCCACTTGCGGTTCCTGGCCAGCGACATGCTGGAAGGGCGCGCGCCCGGGAGCCGGGGTGCGGAGCTGGCTGCCCTCTACGTCGCGACGGAGTTCGAGCTTGCCGGACTGCAGCCGCTCGTCGGGGATAGCAGTTTCCTGCAGCCGGTCCCACTGACGGCGGTGATCTCAGAGCCGAGCCTGGCTTTCCGGGCGCGCGGCGGCGCCTCGTTCGAAGCGGCGTACGGGCCCGATTTCGTCGCCTGGTCGGCGAGACCGCTCGAGCCGACCGAGATCGAGACGGACCTGGTGTTCGTCGGGTACGGGATCTCCGCGCCGGAGTCGAGTTGGGACGACTACAAGGAGGTCGATGTCAGCGGCAAGGTCCTGCTGATGCTGCTGAACGATCCCGGCCCCGGAGCGCCTGACCGCTTCCGCGGGGACACGCTGACCTATTACGGGACTCCGGACTACAAGTACGAGGAGGCGGCGCGACGCGGCGCCGTCGGCGCCATTCTCATTCACACCCGCGACATGGCGGGCTACGGTTGGCACCATGTAGAGAGCGTCCGCAAGCGTGAGCAGCTACAGCTGGAGCGGCCGGAGCGCGTGCCGCGGCCCGAGTTTCAGGGGATGATGAGCCGTAGCGCGTCGCAGATGATCGTGTCGATGGCGGGGCTCGACTTCGCGACGATGCTCGAGTCGGCCGACTCGGAGAATTTCCGCCCGATCCCAACCGGTCTGACCGTTTCGGCGCGCATCAGGAGCGAGGTACGGCCACTCGTCGACGCCAACGTGGCCGGGCTGTTGCCCGGGGGTGACCCGGAGTTGGCCGGCGAAGTCGTCGTGTTCACGTCACACTTCGACAATCTCGGGATCGGTCCGCCGGTCGGATCGGACTCGATCTACAACGGAGCGTATGACAACGCCTCGGGCACCGCGATGCTCGTTCTACTGGCCGAGGCGTTCGCCCGTCTTCCCCGGCGGCCGGCCCGTTCCATCCTCTTTCTCGCCGTCACGGCCGAGCAGCCGGATCTGCTGGGTTCGAGCTACTACGTCGAGAACCCGCTCGTGCCACTCCGGTTGACCGTCGCCAACATCAACCTGGACGGGGTCAATTTGTGGGGGCCCACGCAGGACATCGTGGCGATCGCGGGCAGCGCCTCGAGCTTGCACGAGGTAGTCGTCGATGCGGGGGCAGCGGAGGACCTGCGTCTGGAAAGAGACCAGGCGCCCGAACAGGGTCACGCGTACGGTTCAAGCCAGTTCAGCTTTCTCAGGGCCGGCGTGCCGGCGGTATACATTGGGCACGGGCTGGACTTCATCGGGCAGATGCCGGGCTGGGGTGCCCGGATGATGAGCGAGTATCGCGAGGATCACTATTGCCGGCCGAGCGACGAGTACCGGCCGGGGGCGGACCTGCGCGGCGCCGTGCAGCAAGGGCGGGTCGCGTTTCGCGTGGGGCTCGCGGTAGCGAATGCCAGGGAACGGCCGAGTTGGATGCAAGAACCGGGAGGTGGAAGCTGAGTCGTTAATTCGGAGATCGACGGCGCCCATGAGCGGATCCTCGATCCGGATGCTCACATGTTCGATTGCTCGAATCGATCCTAAGATACCGAATTCGCGGACTGCAAAATTACCAAGCTACCTGATCCCCGTATTCCCCAATGCCACGGATTCCACGGATTCCTGGCATCCCGTTTCCGCCTTCCCTTACTCTCGAATTCCCGAATTCCCGGACTCCCGACTTCCCAAGGCTAGATCTTCGGCAGCGTGACCCCCGTCTGCTTCTGGTACTTGCCCTTGCGGTCGGCGTAGCTGAGCTGGCACGGCTCATCGGACTCGAAGAACAGGACCTGCGAGATCCCCTCGCCGGCATAGATCTTGGCGGGAAGAGGTGTCGTGTTGGATATCTCCAGCGTGACGTGCCCCTCCCACTCCGGCTCGAACGGCGTGACGTTGGTGATGATCCCGCAGCGCGCGTACGTCGACTTGCCCACGCATATCGTCATGATCGTGCGGGGGATGCGGAAGTACTCGACCGACGAGGCCAGGGCGAAGGAGTTGGGCGGGATGATGCACACATCGCCCTCGAACTCGACAAAGGAGCGCGCGTCGAACCGCTTCGGGTCGACGATCGCGCTGTTGACATTGGTGAAGATCCGGAAGTTGCGGGCGACCCGCATGTCATAGCCGTAGGAGCTGAGCCCGAACGAGATCACGCCGTCACGTACTTGCTTCTCCTCGAACGGCTCGATCATCCCGTGTTCCAGCGCCATCGTACGGATCCAGCGGTCACTCTTTATGCTCATCTTGCTCCGCCAGTCGACTGTGGGGTTCTATACTGGGCCGGAGATTCGGCGATCGAGGACGATTCGATGAGCAGATCAATCGGGGCGTCCGAAGCGGGAATCCGCCGGCGGCCCACCGTTCATTCCCAATTCGAACGTTCTACTGATCAAGTACTCGAGTAGTGCTGGATCCCCGAATCCCCGAGGCGCGGTGGCACGAATATAGCGCCAGACCGGGTGGCTACAAGGTGGATTTTCTTGGGACGTGCCCGGTCCGGGTGGGTGGACAGCTTCTCGACAGGGGGTCGGGGTGGGGGGAGTGTCTATTATTGACAGGTCCCGGGGCGATGTTATTATGGCCGCGATTTTCGGACAATTCTCGAGCGCTGGGGGATGACCGACGATGCTGCGGGAGTATGTGCCCGTCCTGATAATCTTCGCCATGAGCCTCGGTGCCGGGGCGGTCATGGTGATCGGGTCGGCAATCTTCAGCAACTACCGGCCGACGCCCGTCAAGAAAGAGCCTTACGAGTCCGGCATGCCGCCGGTGGGGGATGCGCGGGAGCGGTTCGCCGTGAAGTACTACATCGTGGCGATGCTGTTTCTGCTGTTCGACGTGGAAGTGGTTTTTCTGTTTACGTGGGGTGCGGTATTTCGGCGCCTGGGGCTGTTCGGGTACGTGGCGATCATGGTCTTTATCGTGCTGCTGATCGCCGGTCTGTTGTACGAGTGGAGGAAAGGCGCCCTGGAGTGGGACTGACGCCCTCGCGGGCTGAGGCAACGAAGTCGCAGGGCCACGGTAGAGACAGAGGATGCCAAAGGGAAGCGAGAGCATGGGAAGCGGCGCGCGCCGTGAGGTCGAGACCGAGATACCGCGCAACTGGTTCATCGCCAAGCTCGACGATCTGATCGTCAACTGGGCGCGGCGCGGCAGTCTCTGGCCGATGCCGTTCGGCACGGCCTGCTGTGCCATCGAGATGATGGCAGCGGCGGCCTCGAAGTACGACATGGCGCGCTACGGCATGGAGCGGATGGGCTATACTCCGCGGCAGGCGGACGTGATGATCGTGGCGGGCCGCGTCAGCTACAAGATGGCCCCAGTGATGCGCCGGATCTGGGACCAGATGCCCCAGCCCAAGTGGTGTATCAGTATGGGCGCTTGCGCCTCCACCGGGGGCGTCTTCGACACCTACACGTTGATGCAGGGGATCGACACCGTCGTCCCGGTCGACGTCTACGTGCCCGGTTGTCCGCCGCGTCCCGAAGGTCTTCTGTATGGGCTGTTGATGATCCAGGAGAAGATCAAGGGCGAGTCCGTCATCGACCCGCGGTCGCGTGAGGAAGACCCGGAGCGCGTCGGAAAGCCCCACCTGACGCCGGAGGAAATAGACTACATCGGTTTGCCGTTCGGTAATTCGACGCTCCAGAACCGGGTCAGCGGAATCGAGAGCTCGTCTCCCGTCCGTCGCCCGCGTGATCGCAAGGAGTGAGAGTATCCAACGGGGCGTGAGGTGTCAGCGGGACGCCACGGGCTCTGCGGGTCGGAGCCCCGCGGCCGGCCGGCGCCCACATGAACCACAGGTTGGATTGTATGTCGCCGAGTACTGTCTCGGGTGAGCCTATGAATGAAGCGACCGGCAAGGCCTCGCAGCGCGCCGACGTGGGCGATTTGGTGGCCCGGTTCGGCGATGCGATTCGGTCGGTCGAGACCGACGCGGCGGGCGAGCCGGTCGTGGCCGTGGATCCGGAGCGCAGCTTCGAGGTCCTCGAGTACCTGCGGGACTCGCAGGGCTACGACATGCTGAAGGACATTACGGGACTCGACCTGGGCGGAGGCCACCGACTGCAGGTCGTGTATCAGCTCTGGTCGACGCAGAGCTCCAAGCCACTGCGTCTGAAGGCCGCGGTGCCGCTCGATCGTCCCAAGCTCAAGAGTGCATTCGGCTTGTGGCGCGCGTCCGATTGGCTGGAGCGCGAGGTGTACGACATGTTCGGCGTCACCTTCGAGGGGCACCCCGATCTGCGGCGCATCCTGATGCCCGAGAACTACGAGGAGGGTTACCCGCTACGTAAGGACTTTCCACTGCGCGGTCGCTTCTCGCGGGCCGAGCAGACGCGGCTCGCCATGGCACACGAGATGGAGGACATCTACAGCCTGGACGAGCTGGCGGTTCGCGGGCGAAGCGGTCGGCGCGGGACGGAGCCCGACGAGGGGCTCGAGACGCAGAACATGATCCTCAACATCGGGCCGCAGCACCCGGCGACGCACGGGGTGTTGCGGTTGGTGTGCGAGCTGGACGGCGAAACGATCGTCAAGTGCACCCCTCACATCGGCTACCTTCACACCGGGTTCGAGAAGCTGTCCGAGTACCGCTGCTGGAACCAGGTCATTCCGCTGACCGACCGGATGGACTACCTGGCGCCGATGCTCTACAACATCGGCTACGCGCAGGCGGTCGAGGAACTGCTCGGCATCGAGGTCACGCCGCGCTGTAAGGTGATCCGCGTGATCTGCTCGGAGCTGAATCGGATCCTGTCGCACCTGATCTGGATCGGCACGACGGCCATCGATATCGGCGCCATGACCCCGTTCCTCTACACGTTCGAGGAGCGTGAGCGGATCTATAACCTGCACGAGGCCTATGCCGGGGCCCGTATGACGACGAGCGTCAGTCGTGTGGGCGGCATGATGGCGGATGTGCCGCCCGGCTGGCTGGACGGCGTCCGCGATTTCGTCGAGACATTCCCGAAGACGCTGGACGAGACCGAGACGCTGCTGACCCAGAACTCGATCTGGGTCGGGCGGACGCAGGGCGTCGGTGCGATCGGGGCGGCGGACGCGCTGAACGTCGGTGCCTGCGGGCCCAACCTGCGGGCCTGCGGCGTGGCGTACGACGTGCGGAAGGACAAGCCGTACCTGGACTACGAGACGTACGACTTCGACGTCCCGATCGGCGAGTACGGTGACGTCTACGACCGGTACCTGGTGCGGATGGAGGAAATGCGGCAGTCGACCCGCATCCTGGAACAAGCGCTCGATCGCGTGCCGGACGGCCCGATCAACGTTGACGACCCGCGAGTCATCCTGCCACCGAAGTCGCAGGCGATGGGCTCGATCGACGCCATGATCTCGCATTTCAAGCTTGTGATGGAAGGAGTGAACGTGCCGGCGGGTGAGGTGTGGTCGTCGATCGAGAGCTCGAAGGGCGAGCTGGGCTTCTATCTAGTCGCCGACGGCGGCCCGAAGCCGGTGCGCTGCCGATTCCGTGGTCCATCGTTCATGAACATGTCGACGTTACCGTATCTGGTGGAGGGCGAGCTGATCGCCGACTTGATCGCCGTGAACGCCAGCATCGATATCGTGCTGGGGGAGATCGATCGATGAGCGACGCGATGCACCCCGCCATCGCGGGCGCGCAGCCGTCACAGCGGGCGGAGAAGAACCCCGACGCGCCGCTGTTCGAGGGAGCCTACAAGGAGCGCTTCGATCATATACTCACCCGCTACCCGAACAAGCGGGCCGCGCTGCTCCCGGTCCTCCACATGGCGCAGGAGATCCGCGGCTGGATTTCACCGGAGACGATGAGCAGGGTCGCGGAACTGCTGGACCTGACACCGGCTTACGTTCGCTCGGTCGCTTCGTTTTACACGATGTTCGCCCTGCGGCCGGTGGGGAAGTACCTGATCCAGGTCTGCGTGGGTATCGGCTGCGACCTCTGCGGAGCGGAGGGCGTCGCCGAGCGGTTTCTCGAGCTGACGAAGACGCGGATCGGTGAGACGTCGGCAGACGGGAAGTACACGGTGGTCGAGGTCGAGTGCCTGGGCGCCTGTGCGTTCCCCACGGTGGTTCAGGTGAACGACAAGGTCTATGAGGGCGTCAAGGCCGAGGACGTTGAAGCCCTGTTGAAGGAGCTCGACTGAGCATGGCGTATCCCTACGAGCATCCCCGCGAGAGCCGGATGCTCTCCCAGTACTTCGGAGACCAGGACGCCATCGGGATCGACGGCTGGCTCGAGCGCGGCGGCTACAAGGCGCTCGACAAGGCGCTCGGCATGGCGCAGGACGACGTGATCCAGGTCGTCAAGGACTCGGGGCTGCGCGGACGGGGCGGTGCGGGCTTCCCGGCGGGCCTGAAGTGGAGCTTCATGCCGAAGGACGGGGTGGTACCCAACTACCTGGCCTGCAACGCCGACGAGAGCGAGCCCGGCACCTTCAAGGATCGCGAGCTGATGCGCTGGACACCTCACCAGGTCATCGAGGGCATCATCATCTGCAGCTACGCGATCCGCGCTCGGCACGCCTACATCTACATCCGAGGCGAGTTCGTCGACATCGTGCGCGTGCTGAACCGTGCCGTGGTCGAGGCGTACGAGCGAGGCTATCTGGGCCCGAGCATCCTCGGCTCCGGTTACGAGCTGGATCTGACCGTCCATACCGGGGCAGGCGCCTACATAGCCGGCGAGGAGACCGGGCTGTTGAACTCGCTGGAAGGCCGTCGGGCCGAGCCGCGCGTCAAGCCGCCCTTCCCGGCGCAGCGTGGCGCCTTCGGCATGCCGACGACGGTGAACAACGTGGAGACGTTGGCCTCGGTGCCCCACATCGTGCTCAACGGCGCCGACTGGTACAGACAGTGGGGGACCGAGAAGAGCCCCGGGACGAAGCTCTTCTCCTGTTGCGGTCACCTGCAGAGGCCAGGCAATTACGAGGTGGCGCTCGATTTCAACCTCAAGGACCTGGTCTACGACCTGTGCGGCGGCCCGCCGGAGGGGCGTGAGCTGTTAGGGGTGATCCCGGGCGGCAGCTCGGTGCCCATCCTGACCGTAGACGAGCTGGACTGCGATGTCAGCTACGAGGGTATCGAGGCGGCGGGCTCGTTCCAGGGCTCGGGCGGCCTGATCGCCATGGACGACTCGACCTGCATGGTGAGGGCCGTCAGGCGGATGGTCGAGTTCTACGCCCACGAGTCGTGCGGCCAGTGCACGCCGTGCCGCGAGGGCACGGCGTGGCTGGCCAAGATCCTGCGGCGCATCGAGCGCGGGGAAGGGCGCGAAGAGGACATCCCGCTGCTGCTCGACATCGGCGCCAACATGGCGGGCAAGACGATCTGCCCGCTCTCGGACAGCGCAGCCGTTCCGGTGGTCAGCTCGATCCAGAAGTTCGAGTACGAGTACATGGCTCATATCCGTGACGGGAGTTGCACGGCCAAGCGCTGAGCTGCTGACGAGGCATATGGATAGCGAGAGCAAGCTGGTCAACATCACGATCGACGGTGCCGAGGTCGCGGTACCGGAAGGTACGACGATCCTCGACGCCGCCGCGCGGCTCGGGATCGTGATCCCTCGCTACTGTTACCATCCGGGGCTGAGCGCGCCCGCCCAGTGCCGTATGTGTCTCGTCGAGGTAGAGGGCGCGCCGAAGCCGCTTCCCGCCTGCGTCCAGCAGGTTCAAGACGGCATGGTGGTGAGCACCGACTGCGTCGAGGCCAGAAAGGCGCGCCGCAGTGTGATCGAGTTCCTGCTGCTGAATCACCCTCTCGACTGCCCGATCTGCGATGCGGCGGGCCAGTGCATGTTGCAGGACTACGCATACGAGACCGGCCAGCTGCGACGCCGGGCCGTTGAGCCGAAGGTCGTGCTCGGCCGCGACCATGTGACTTCCGAGATCGTCTACTTCGGCGACCGTTGCATCCTTTGTACGCGTTGCGTCCGCTTCATGGACGAGATCGCTCAAGAGCCGGTGCTACAGGTGGTCAACCGCGGACACTACGGCTACATCGACACGATGACCGACGAACTGTTCGAGCATCCCTTCTCGATGAACATCGTCGATGTCTGCCCGGTCGGCGCCCTGGTAAACGAAGACTTCCTGTTCAAGGCGCGGTCCTGGGATCTGGACCAGACGCCGAGCATCTGCCCGGCCTGCTCGCAGGGCTGCAACGTCGCCCTCGGCACGAAGGAGAACCGCGTCGTTCGGCTGAAGCCGCGATTCAACCCGGAAGTCAACTCGTACTGGATGTGCGACCACGGCCGCCGGGAAGTGGTGCGCTGGGGCGCCGGCATGCGCGCCGAGGTGCCGATGGTCCGTGAAGCCGACCGACTGGTTCCCGTCGATTGGTCGCGCGCACTGGATGCGGTTGTGGAAGCCCTGCAGGGCGCTGCGGGCGGCGCGAAAGCGATCGTCGATCCGGGCGCCTCCAACGAGAGCCTCTACATCGTGCGCAAGCTGATGGATCAGGCGGGCTTCGACGGCGGTGGCTTCCGCGTTCCCCGCGGTCCGCAGTACGTGCTGAAGGGATTCCCGAAGCTCGCGCTACGCGAGGACCGGGCGGCGAATGCGCGTGGCGCTGAGGCGCTGGGCTTCGAGCGTGTGGACGACATCTATGGAGCAGTCAGCGGCCACCAGGGCGTGCTCTTCGTCCTCGAGGAGCGGCTGGAGGATGCGCCGGCCGGCTTCGCCGACGGTTGCGCGCTCTTCATCTACATCGGGTCCGTGCTGAGCCCGGCCGCGCGCCGCGCCCACATCGTGCTCCCATCGCCGAGCTTCGCCGAGATGGATGGCACGTTTACCAACTTCGAGGGACGCGTGCAACGGTTCACTCAGGCGCTGCTGCCACCCGGACTGGCGCGGCCGCTGTGGATGAGCGGGTCAGCCGTGCTGGCGCGGCTGGCGGGCGGCGAGCCGTTCAGCTCGGCCGCGGCGGCGTTCGCCGCGCTGGCGGATGAGGTCGGCGCCTATTCCGGACTGAGCTACGAGAAGATCGGTCTCACCGGCGCCGTCTCGGCGAGCGCCGAGTCGGGCGCGACAGCGAGCTAGAAGGGAAGATGGATCCCCTATCGACGACAGCGTTTCTGATCTCCGGTGCGGCGAAAGTCGTGGTGATCTTCGTCGGCTGGTTGACAGTGGTGGCGGGCGTGACGCTAGCGGAGCGCAAGATCGCCGCCTGGATCCAGGACCGCAGCGGCCCGAATCGTGTCGGGCCCTGGGGGATCCTGCAGCCGATCGCCGACGGCATAAAGAACTTCGCCAAAGAAGAGCATACGCCGGGCGGCGCCAGCCGCTGGCTGTTCTTCCTGGCGCCGATCATCTCGTTGTTCCCCGCCTTCGTAGTGATCGCCGTGATCCCGCTGGCCGCCCCCTTACCGACGCGCTGGGGACTGGTCGAGGTCATCGTCGCGGACCTGCCCATCGGCTTCCTGTTCGTGCTGGCGCTGGCGTCGCTGGGCGTCTATGGGCTGACGCTGGGCGGCTGGGCGTCGAACAGCAAGTACTCGTTTCTGGGCGGTGTGCGTGCGTCGGCGCAGATGATCAGCTACGAGGTGGCGCTGGGGCTCAGCCTGGTCCCGATCTTCATGCTCTCCGGTAACGTGACGTTGCCCGAGATCGTCTGGCAGCAGCAGGACGGGCTCTGGTACATCCTGCCGCTGATGCTGGGGGCGTTATTTTTCAGCGTCGCGTACTTCGCGGAGACCAACCGTGGCCCGTTCGATATGCCGGAGGCCGAGTCGGAGCTGGTCTACGGGTTCCACACCGAGTACTCGGCCATGCGGATGGCGATGTTCTACCTGGCCGAGTATGCCAACATGGTCACCGCCTCCGCCCTCATGGCTACGTTCTTCTTTGGTGGTTGGGATATTCCGTTCTGGGCCGGTGACAATATCGGCGTTGCGGCCGACGGCTCGCTCGTCGGAGCGACGCCCGCCTGGTGGATCACGTTACTCACATTCGCGTCATTCGCGGTGAAGACCGGTTTCTTCATCCTGGTATTCATCTGGGTCCGCTGGACCATACCTCGCTTCCGCTACGATCAGGTAATGGGATTGGGCTGGAAGGTGCTGATCCCGTTGATCGTCGTGTACGTCGCGGTACTCGGTGGCGCGATGCTGACATTGGATGCGGCCGGCGTCGAGTTCGGCCTGCGCTACCTGCTCTGGCTGACCGGGCTCAACGTCGTGCTGCTGGCCCTGGTCATGTTCTGGCTTGACCGGAGTCGGATTGTCCTGGGCGGCGCCTGGAAGCAGACGCGCCCGCAACAGGTTCGATCGCGCGGATAGATATGACGATAGGCGTAAAGAAAGTCGACCGGCCCGAGGTCGGGGCATCGTACCTACGAGCGACGTTCAAGGGTATGGCGCTCACATTCCGGCACCTGATCAGGCCGGTGACCGTAGCGCAGCAGTATCCGGAGGAGAAATACGAGCTCGCGCCGCGGATGCGTGGCACGCACCGCATGGCCGTACACGAGGACGGGCGGTCCAAGTGCGTGGCCTGCGGGCTGTGCCCGACGATTTGTCCGGCGAACTGTATCAAGCTGATCCCGGCGGAGGATGAGAACGGTGAGCGGTACGCGGCGGTCTACGAGATCGACGAGTTTCGCTGCATCTTCTGTGGCTATTGCCAGGAAGTCTGTCCGGTCGAGGCGATACATCTTGGAGTCCACTACGAGGCCGCGGAATACAGCCGCGAGCGGTTCGTATACGATCTCGAGCGTCTCTGCGCTCAGGACCACCCGTTCACCCAGTTGTGGGACCCGGAAGATCCCGCATCGGAGTGACGGTGATCTGGGGCGGCCGAACGAGGGTGGATCGATAGGGCGATAATGGATATCAGCCAGCTGGTCTTCTACATGTTCGCGGGGCTCGCGGTAGCGAGCAGCGTGCTGATGATCACGCGGAAGAACCCGGTTTACAGCGTCATGTACTTGGTGCTGACGTTGTTCTCGGTGGCGGCGATCTTCGTGTTGCTCGACGCCCATTTCATCGCGGCGCTCCAGGTCCTCGTTTATGCGGGGGCGATTCTCGTTCTGTTCCTGTTCGTGATCATGCTGCTCAACCTCGGGTACGATTTCGACCCCGATATCCGCGGCAAGTTCTGGTGGGTCATCGGGTTCGGCCTGGGCCTGGTGCTGTTCGCCGAGCTCTTCGTCCTGGCGCGGAACGCCCACCAGATACCGCAGTCCGATGCGGTGGCCCGGTTGCTGGCGGAGCGTGGGGCGGTCGGCGCGGTGGCGGAGCCGCTGTTCGAGAACTACGTGGTCGCGGTCGAAGTGACCGGTGTCCTGCTACTGGTCGCGATGGTTGGCGCGGTCGTGATCGCCAAGCGCAGAGTCTGACGCATGCTCTTCGAGTCATTGGTGGTGAGCGCGGTATTGTTCGCGGTGGGTGTGGCGGGTGTTCTGCTGCGCCGTAACGCTATCGTGATGTTCATGTGTATAGAGCTGATGCTCAATGCGGTGAACCTCTCGTTCGTGGCGATCTCGCGGTACGTCGGGATCGAAGGCCAGCTGTTCGTGATCTTCGTGATGACGGTGGCGGCCGCGGAGGCGGCTGTCGGTCTTGCCGTGATCATCTCGATCTTCCGCCACTATGAGTCGGTTGACGTCCGGAACTTCAGGTTGCTGAGATGGTAGGGGCTGCCTTGGTAGATCTCGTACTCTCACTGGCGCAGGAAGCGACGGGCGCGCACGAACGCGTGTTCGTCCCGTTCCTCCCCTCCTGGATGATCCTGCTGCCGTTCCTGGGCTTCGTGTTGAACGGAGCGATCGGCTACCTGGCTCCCGAGCGGCGGCGGCTGGTCAGCCTGATCGGGCCGGGCGTTCTGGGTCTGACTTTCCTGATCGCGGCTGTGAACCTGGTGCTCATCGCTGGGGTGCACGAGGCGGAGCCGGTGATCCGCTCCTACTGGACGTGGATCGAGGTCGGTCAGCTGCGGATCGAGGCGGCGCTGCAGCTCGATCAATTGTCGGTCATCATGGCGCTGGTCGTGGCCTGCGTGAGCTTCATCATCCACGTCTACAGCGTCGGGTACATGGGTGAGGATCCGGGGTACGCGCGCTACTTCTCGTTCCTCAACCTGTTCGTCTTTTTCATGCTGGTGCTGGTGCTCAGCGCGAGCTTCCCGTTGATGTTCATCGGCTGGGAGGGTGTCGGGCTCTGCTCCTATCTGCTGATCGGTTTCTGGTTCAGGGAGAGTGCGAAGGCGGATGCCGGCCAGAAGGCATTCATCGTCAACAGGATCGGCGATTTCGGGTTCCTGATGGCGATGTTCGCCATGTTCGCCTATCTGGGTACGCTCGATTTCCAGGGCGTGTTCGAGGCGGCGCCGCGCGCCTTCGAATACGGCGGCGCGGCCGTCACCCTGATAACGCTCTTCCTGTTCCTCGGCTGCACCGGCAAGTCGGCCCAGATACCACTCTATGTCTGGCTGCCCGACGCGATGCACGGTCCGACGCCGGTATCGGCGCTGATCCACGCGGCTACCATGGTCACCGCGGGCGTCTACCTGGTGGCGCGGGCCGGGGTGCTGTTCGCGCTGGCGCCCCTGAGCATGAACGTCGTGGCGGTGGTCGGTGGTGTGACGGCGCTGTTCGCCGGTACGATCGCGGTGCAGCAATACGACATCAAGCGCGTCGTCGCCTACAGCACGATCTCGCAGCTGGGCTACATGTTCCTGGCCGTCGGTGTGGGGGCCTACACGGCGGGGATCTTTCACCTCGGGACCCACGCGTTCTTCAAGGCGCTGCTTTTCCTGGCATCGGGCGCGGTCATCCACGCGATGCATCATGCGTTGGAGCATGCCGACGAGCCGGCCGGCGAGGATGTCACGCAGGACATGCGCAACATGGGCGCGCTGAGGAAATACCTGCCCACGACGTTCAAGACCGCTTGGGTGGGTGCGCTGGCGCTTGCCGGCGTCTTCCCGCTGGCCGGTTTCTTCTCGAAGGACGAGATCATCTGGTCGGCCGGCGCGCGTGGCCAGACCGTTCTCTGGGTCGTCGGTGTCGTGACGGCATTGCTGACGGCGGGCTACATCACCCGCTGGCTGGTGATGACCTTCCACGGCGAGAACCGCACGGGCGAGCGGGCGCGCAAGTACCTGCACGAGGCGGCCCCGATCATGGTGGGCGCGCTCGTCGTGCTGGCGATCGGCTCGGTGGTCACCGGTTGGGTCAACGTTCCGGAGGCGCTGCCGCTGTTACCGGAGTTCACCTGGCTGCACCACTTCCTTCACCCGAGCTTCGCGCAGGCGGAGCACATACTGGTCGAGCACTTGGGTGAGGCGGCGCACGTGTCGCCGATCGGTGGTGGCGAAGGGATGTGGGCGCTGATCTCGACCGCCGCGGCGATCGTTACGATTCTCATCGTCTTCAACGTACTGAGCGGCAAGAGGTACCTGCCGGCGCGCGAGGCGAAGGAGCCCGCAGGCCTCTGGGGCCTGCTGTATCACAAGTACTACGTGGACGAGCTCTACGACCTGGTGATCGTGCGGCCGTTCAAGTGGCTCTGCGTGTTCAGCTGGCGAGTTGTCGATCAGGGACTGATCGATGGCGTCATGGTCAATGGTGTGGGATACACGACCCGGTTCGGAGGGTGGCTGATCAGTCGCTTCCAGACGGGTTACCTGGGCACCTATGTGCTGATCATCGTCCTCGGGGCGCTCATCATCCTCGGGGCCGTGACGCTATAGGGATTGCGATCGATGTCGAGCTTCTACAACAGTCACTGGGTCATAACGTTCCTGGTCTTCTTCCCGGCCATCGCCGGACTCGCCTGCCTATTCTTGCCGAAAGGTCGGCTGCGCGGCTGCGCTTTCCTGGCGGCGATGATCGAGTTCTTGGTCTCGCTGCCGCTGTTCTGGACGTTCGATATCGGCCGTGTCGACTGGCAGAACTACATCTCTGTCCCTTGGATCTCCGACTGGGGGATCTCGTACGCGCTGGGTGTCGACGGTATCTCGATTCTGCTGATCCTGTTGACGACCTTCCTGCTGCCGATCTCGGTTCTGGTCTCCTGGGACCAGATCAGGGAGAAGGAACGAGCCTACTACGCCATGCTGCTGCTGCTGGTGACGGGGATACTGGGCGTGTTCGTGGCGCTCGACCTCTTCCTGTTCTACGTGTTTTGGGAGGTCACGCTCATCCCGATGTACTTCTTGATCGGTGTGTGGGGTCACGAGCGCCGGATCTACGCAGCGGTGAAATTCTTCCTCTTCACGGCGTTCGGCTCGCTGTTGATGCTGGTGGCGATCATCGTGCTGTTTCGTCTGCACCAGACCCAGTTCGGGTTCGCGAGCCTGGCCTACGAGGACATGCTGCGCGTGGTGGTGCCGAGGGGGCTGCAATACTGGATGTTCCTGGCGTTCGGGCTGGCGTTCGCCATCAAGGTGCCGATGTTCCCGTTCCATACCTGGTTGCCCGACGCACACGTGGAAGCGCCTACGGCGGGCTCGGTGATCCTGGCGGCCGTGCTGCTGAAGATGGGGGTCTACGGGTTCCTGCGTTTTGCCATCCCGCTGTTCCCGAGTGTGGCGCTGGATCGAACGGTCCTGTTGGTCATTATGATCCTGGCGTTGATGGGGATCGTTTATACGGCCTGGGTGGCCGCGGTACAGCCGAACCTCAAGAAGCTGATCGCCTACACGTCGGTGGCGCACCTCGGGTTCATCATGGTGGGGACGTTCGCGCTCACCGCGCAGTCGTTGACGGGCGGCGTGCTGCAGATGGTGAACCACGGTGTGTCGACGGGGGCTCTGTTCATCCTGGCGGGGTTCCTGTACAACCGTCGGCACAGCTACGAGGTGTCTGACTACGGCGGGCTGGCGAATGTCATACCGGTCTACTGCGGGGCCCTCGTGCTCGTCGGGCTGTCCTCGATCGGGCTTCCCGGCCTGAACGGGTTCGTCGGTGAGTTTCTCATCCTCGTCGGCTCGTTCGGGAGACACCCGTGGGTGACGTTGCTGGCGACGACCGGCGTGATCTTCGCTGCGTACTACATGCTGCCGATGATCCGGCGCGTCGTCTGGAACGACGTGACCATAGAAGAGAACCGGAAGCTGCTCGACCTCTCCAAGTTGGAGCTGGCGGTCATCGTACCGCTGCTGATCATGATCGTGCTGATGGGCGTCTACCCGAAGCCGTTCATGGACCGGGTCGCGGCGTCGGCGGAGGCGTTGAGCGAACGAATCGTTACTGTGGTCGAGCGCGAGGCCGGCGGAACGGATCAGGACCTCGCTGTCGTCGGTAGCTCGTTCGACCGGACAGGAACGCGGTGAGTGCGGCGATGCAGATAGATTTCTCCAGTCATCTCGACTACTTGTGGGCGCTGCTGCCCGAGACGGTCCTCACGACCGGGGCGGTTCTGCTGTTGATGTACGACGGGTTCCGTCAGCGGGACTCGGCTGATTCGCGAGCCGTGGGCTGGGGTAGCCTGATCGTACTCACGCTTGCCGCCGTGGCCAATTTCTGGTTGATAGGTGTCGAGGAGCCGGCCGCCACGGGGATGGTGGCGCTCGACGGCTACCGCATCTTCACCAACTTCCTGTTCCTGGGCGCGGCGGCGCTCGTCGTTTTCATATCGTTCGACTACACGACGCGGGAAGGTCTGACGCAGGGTGAGTTCTACGCCCTGATGTTGTTCGCGGTCGTCGGCATGATGGTGCTGGCCGGGAGCCGGGACCTGGTATTGATCTTCCTGGGCTTCGAGTTGATGTCGATCGCCGTGTACGTGCTGGTAGGGTTCAATCGTCGCGATCCCCGTTCTGCGGAGGCGGCGCTGAAGTACTTCTTGCTGGGAGCATTCTCGAGCGCTTTTCTGCTGTACGGGATGGCGATGCTGTATGGTGCGAGCGGCACGACGAATCTGGCGGCGATGCGGGGCGTGCTCGACGCCGAGGCACTCGGTCTGCTGGCGATCGCGGGGCTCGCACTGCTGGCCATCGGGTTCGGCTTCAAGGTCTCTGCGGTACCGTTTCACGTTTGGACGCCCGACGCGTACGAGGGCGCTCCGACGCCGGTGACCGCGTTCCTGGCGGCGGCGATCAAGGCATCGGCTTTCGCCGCCTTCATAAGGATCTTCGTAGTCGCGTTGGGCGACCTGCACGAGTACTGGGAGCGGATCATCTGGGTCTTGGCTGTGCTGACAATGATCGTTCCCAACGTGATTGCGCTGGTTCAGGACGACATCAAGCGACTGCTCGCCTACTCGTCGATTGCCCATGCGGGGTATCTACTCGTCGCGTTGATCGCCGCCAACGAATCGGGGATGGCCTCGTTCCTCTTCTACCTGGTGGCTTACACCGCGATGATCGTGGGCGCGTTCGCGATCGTCTTGGTACTGGCGGGTAAGGGAGACGCGCGCCAGCGGCTGTCCGACTACGCGGGGCTGGGCTGGAGCCATCCGTGGGCGGCGGCCGTGCTCTCGATCTTTCTGGTGTCGCTGGCCGGCCTGCCTCCGACTGCCGGGTTCGTAGGGAAGTTCTACATTCTGCGGGCGGCGGTGGACGCGGGTTACATCGACCTGTCGGTTGTTCTGGTCATCACGACGCTGATCTCGTATTGGTACTATCTGCGTGTTATCGTTGCCATGTACATGAAGCCGGCGGTGGCGGACATGGGGCGAGTCGCGTGGGGTGGTGCGCTGCGGGTGGCGCTGGTGGTATGCGCGGCGATCACGATCTATCTAGGGATACTGCCGTCGTGGCCGCTTCTCAAGGCTCGGCAGAGCGTGGAGGGGTTGACGCCCGTTGCCGAGCAGGTCGCCGACGCGCGACCCTGATCCGTTTCCCAGACAACTGGAAGAGCCGTGAGCGGCGCGGCCCCGCTGGAGGTGAAAGGTGACGCGGGTTAGCCATCACATCTTTCGCGAGTACGACGTGAGGGGGGTCGTCGGCAAGGACTTGACGCCCGATGTCGCGCGACTGCTCGGCCGGGCTTACGGTAGCCAGCTGCGGGACGACCTCGATAGGCCGACCCCGTCGGTGGCGCTGGGTCACGATAATCGGCTCAGCTCGGAGGAGCTCGCGGCAGCGTTCGCGGAGGGGCTGCAGGCCACGGGGGCGCAGGTAACGCACGTTGGACTCGTGCCCACGCCGGCGCTCTATTTCGCCGTACACCATCTCGGCTGTGACGCGGGTATACAAGTCACCGGCTCGCACAACCCGCCCGAGTACAACGGGTTCAAGATGCTGACTGCGGGCCGCCCGTTTTACGGCCGCTCCATCCAGCGGCTGCGGCAGCGGATCGACTCTCGAGACTTCGCGGCGGGTCAGGGGAGCGTTACGGAGCGCGAGATACTCGACGAGTATATCGCCGATGTCGCGGGCCGGTTCGAGCTGGCGCGACCGGTGAAGGTAGTCGTCGACTGTGGGAACGGCACGGGCAGCCTGGCTGCGGTTCCCGTGCTGGAAGGCATCGGTGCGCAGGTCGAAGCGCTGTATTGTGATTCGGACGGCACGTTTCCGAACCATCATCCCGACCCTACGGTTGACGGGTACATCGTCGATCTGATCGAGCGGGTGCGGGCGTCGGATGCGGAGCTGGGGATCGCGTTCGATGGGGACGCCGACCGGATCGGCGCCGTCGACGAGAATGGAGAGATAGTGCGGGGAGATCGTTTGCTGCTGGTGTACGCTCTCGATGCCTTGAGGCGGAGTCCCGGCCAGCAGATCATCTTCGACGTGAAGTGCTCGCAGACGCTCGAGGACGGCATCAGAGAGGCGGGCGGCAGGCCGATCATGTGGAAGACCGGCCACTCCTTGATCAAGGAGAAGATGCGCGAGAGCGGTGCGAAGATTGCCGGCGAGATGAGCGGCCACATGTTCTTCGCCGATGACTACTACGGCTACGACGATGCGTTGTACTCGGCGTGCCGTCTGGTCGACGTCGTCGCTCGCTCGGGCGGCCCGCTGTCCCGGTTGCTGGCGGACGTCCCGCGCCGCGCCTCGACCCCCGAGATCAGGGTCGAGTGTGGTGACGATGTGAAGTTCGAGCTGGTGGCCAAGGCGATCGAGCACTTCGCGCGGCAGTATGAAGTCGTAGACGTCGATGGCGCCCGCGTGCGGTTCGCCGACGGCTGGGCACTGATCCGCGCCAGCAATACGCAGCCGATAGTGGTCCTGCGTTTCGAGGCGGCCAGCGAGCAACGGTTGGACGAGATCCGGGACGAGGTTTATAGCTGGCTGCGGGGCCAGGAGCTTTCGGTCTAGAACGGGACCCAAATGAACACGTCGATTGGAGATCGGTGGTCGGTAGTCGGTGTGGAACCGTGCGGGTATGTGCTGACCCGGAAGGGCAACCACCGACCACCGACGAACCGACCACCGGCCACTGGCCACCGGCCTCACCCATGGTAGCGACGCGCAAGACCGTAGTGGTGGCGCTCGGTGGCAACGCATTGGGACCGCCGGGCGAGGACGTTACCATCCACGACCAGTTCCGGTTCACGCGTGAGAGTCTCAAGAGCGTGGTCGAGCTGGCCAGGGACGGGTGGCGCATCGCGATCGTCCACGGCAACGGACCGCAGGTAGGGGATGAGCTGCTGCGCAACGAGATGGCCGCCGAGGTCCTTCCCGAACAGCCGCTGGGTGTGCTCGTCGCGTCGACCGCCGGCTGGATCGGCTACATGATCCAGCAGTCGCTGCAGAACAGCCTGAGACAGGCGGGCGTGCACCGGCTGGTGGTCACTCAGATCACACAGGTCGTGGTTGACCCCGAAGCCCCGGAAATGCAGGACCCCACGAAGTACATTGGGCGCGGGATCAGCGAGGCGCAGGCCGAGCGACTGCGAGACAGCTCGTGGCTGGTGAGGCGCGACGCCAACGGTGTACTTCGCCGGGTCGTGGCCAGCCCGCGGCCGGTGGAGACGATCGAGTGGAACACGATCCGGCGGCTGGTCTACCGCGGGGTCATCGTGATCGCGGCAGGGGGTGGGGGTGTCCCGGTATACTGGGACCCGGAACTAGGTCTCGAAGGTGTGGACGTCGTCATCGACAAGGACCTCGCGGCGGCGGTGCTGGGCTCCGAGATCGGGGCGAGCACGCTGTTGATTCTGACCGACGTCGACGCCGTCTATCGGGATTTCGGCACGGAGCATGCAACACCGCTGAGACGCCTGTCACTAAGAGAGGCTGAGGCGATGCTGGAGACCGACCAGCTGGGTCGGGGGAGTATGCGGCCGAAGGTGGAGGCGGGCATCCGATTTCTGAGGGGTGGGGGCAGGAGGGCACTGATAGCGCAACTCGACCAAGGGCTCGCCGCACTGCGCGGTGAGGCGGGCACCGAGATCAGAACCAGGTGACGACATGAACATCCACGAATTCCAAGCCAGGGAGATCTTCCGGAAGCACGGGGTCCCGGTACCGCCGGGTGAGGTGGCAACGAGCCCGGAGGAAGCCGAGAGTATCGCGGCGCAACTGGGGACGGGCGTTGTCGTGAAGGCTCAGGTCCATGCGGGCGGCCGCGGCAAGGCCGGCGGCGTGAAGTTGGCGGCGACGCCGGCGGAAGCGCGGGAGGCTGCCGCAAAGATACTCGGCATGCAGATCAAGGGATTGACGGTGACCAAGGTACTGGTGAGCCCGGCCGAGGAAATCGAGCACGAGGCCTACGTCGGTGCGATCGTCGATCGGGCCAACGGTACGGTGGTGCTGATGGCATCGCCGGAGGGGGGCATCGACATTGAGGAGGTCGCGGCGAAGACGCCGGAGCTGATCTTCAGGGAGACGGTGGACCCACGCTATGGCCTGCTGCCGCATCAGGCATCGCGCTTGGCATACAAGCTCTACGCCGGTGACTCGGCGCGAGCGCGCCAGGCGGCCGACGTCATTACGAAGCTCTATGCATCGATGATCGACGCCGGGGCATCGCTCTTGGAGATCAATCCGCTGATAACCACGAAGTCCGGCGAGTTGAAGGCGATCGATGCGAAGATGAACATCGATGACAATGAGCTGGCCCGGCGGCCGGCGATCGCCGAATTGCGCGACGTCGAGGCCGAGGCAGCCGAGGAAGTGAAGGCACGCGCCCAGGGGCTGACCTACATCAAGCTGGACGGCGACGTCGGCTGCTGCGTGAACGGAGCGGGGCTCGCGATGGCGACGATGGACCTGGTCAAGTACTATGGCGGCGAGCCGGCGAACTTCCTCGACATCGGTGGCTCGTCCAGCCCCGAGAAGGTTGTCACCGCGCTCGAGATCATTACTTCGGATCCGGCGGTGAAGTCGATACTCTTCAATATCTTCGGTGGGATCACCCGCTGCGACGATGTGGCGAACGGTATCGTCGAGGCTACGAAGGGGATCGAGTTGCAGGTACCGATCACCATCCGATTGACCGGAACGAACGAGCGAGCAGCGGTCGAGATACTCGAGGCCGCCGGCTTCAGCGCGATGACCGATATGGATGAGGCCGTTCAGAAGGCGGTCGAGTTGGCGAAGAACCAGACATAGGTGCGACATCGATGGCGATATTCGCGGATAGCAGCACACGGGTAGTGGTCCAGGGGATCACCGGACGGGATGGCTCGTTCCATACCCGTCAGATGATGGAATACGGCACGCAGGTCGTGGCCGGTGTGACGCCGGGTAAGGGCGGCCAGATGTTCGACGACGCAGTGCCGATATTCGATAGCGTCGAGGGCGCGGTACGCGAGGAAGGTGCGAACGCGAGTGTGATCTACGTGCCGGCGGCATTCGCGGCCGGTGCCATCTGTGAGGCCGCCGATTCCGGCGTCGGTCTGATCGTCTGCATTTCCGAGGGGATACCGGTGCTCGACATGCTGAGAGCGACGCGCTACGTGGCCGACCGCGGTGCGCGCCTCATCGGGCCGAACTGTCCAGGGATGATCTCGCCGGGCAAGGCCAAGCTGGGGATTATCCCCGGCCAGATCGTCGAGGAAGGGCCGGTAGGGGTGATAAGCCGCTCGGGTACGCTGACCTACGAGGTCGTGTGGGCGCTCACCCGCGCCGGCATGGGGCAGTCGAGCTGCATCGGTATCGGGGGTGACCCGGTCATCGGGACGAACTTCATCGACTGTCTGGATGCTTTCGAGCAGGACTCGCAAACGGAAGCGATCGTGCTGATCGGCGAGATCGGCGGTACGGACGAGCAGAACGCGGCGCGTCACATCAAGCAGAACATCTCGAAGCCGGTGGTGGGTTTCGTGGCGGGCCAGACGGCGCCGCCAGGACGCCGCATGGGACACGCGGGTGCGATCATCTCCGGTTCCTCGGGAACGGCGGAGGAGAAGATCGCCACCTTCAAGGAGAATGGGGTCGAGGTCGCGGCCCGGCCCGTTGACATGCCGGACATCGTAGGAAGGGCGCTGCATGGCTAAGCCTATGGCACTGTCACGCCTGCTGCCTGCCGACCGGGTCATCGTCGGGCTGAAGGCGTCGGAATATGGCGAGGCCGTGGCGCAGCTGCTCGATCGGCTGGACGCGGCGGGCCTGATCAGCGATCGGGCGGCGCTCGATGAGCTTGTGGAAGCCGAGGTCACACTCGGGGCGCGGCCGACCATCGGCGCCCGCGCGCTTCTCGCTCACTATCGTAGCGATGCCGCCAAGCAGCTGGCGGTCGCGGTGGGCACGAGCAGGAGACCGTTCAAGTTCGCGCCGCCGGAGGCACCGGAGGCCGTGTTCCTCGTCTTGATCATCGCCCCTCGTTGGGCGGCCAAGACCTATCTCAAGACGCTCGCCGCGCTGAGCGCCACTCTCGCTCATCCTGCGGTCGCCGACGCGCTCGCAGAGGCGGAGTCGGTCGAGGAGTTCTTGAGGGTCATAGCAGATGACGATGTCGTTGTGAACCCGGAGCTCACGGTTCGTGACCTGATGAGTCGCGAGTTCCACACGGTCGCGCCGAACACGCCGCTTTCCGAGGCCCTCCACCTGATGGTCCGCCACAGGCGGCGTGGCTTGCCTGTGGTCAGCGACAACGGCGAAGTGCTCGGCGTGGTGACCGAGCAGGAGGTTCTGCAACACTTCTTGCCGCAGGTGCTCGGCGCTGCACCGCTCGCCGATGGCGGGCAACCGCCGGTCGAGGATGTCGATGTGCGGGATGTGATGGAGCGGACCGTGATGTGTCTCTCAGAGGACCAGCTGATCTCCGACGTACTGGGAACCATGTTGAGTGAGCGGGTATCCCAGTTCCCGGTGGTGAGCGGAGGGAAGCTGGTGGGCTACCTCTCGCGCACCGACATCATCGTGAAGCTACTTGAACACTCTGTGTGAATTCCCTTATGAGTCTAACACTTGCGATCGTCAAGCCGGACGCCGTGGCGGCGCGCAAGGTCGGCCGGATCCTGGCGCAGCTGGAGGATGAGGGGTTCGCGATTCGCGCTGCCAAATTCCTGCGCCTCGATGATGCCGGGGCCGCCGAGTTCTACGCGGTGCACCGAGAACGGCCGTTCTTCGAGCCGTTGAAGCGCTTCATGACGTCTGGGCCCATCTTGGCGCTGGCTCTGGAGCGGGAGGACGCGGTGGCGCACCTGAGAAAGGTGATCGGGGCTACTGATCCGGCTGAGGCCGCGGCGGGCACGGTCCGGGCGCTGTACGCCGAGAACAAGGAGCGCAACGCCATCCACGCCTCCGACTCGGACGAGACGGCCCGCCAGGAGCTGGCGTTCTTCTTCGCGAAGCGGGATTTGATGGGAGGGACGTAGGGTCTCGGTGCCCCGACGGCGAGCTGTCGCGTTGACAGGATTGGGGCCCGCCGATAGACTATTGGGCTGTGCTGATCATAGACTTACGGCGCTTGAACGAGGCGCCGGTAGAGGTCGACGGCGAGATCGCCAGCGACGATCCGTTGTGGAGCGGTAGCGGCCTCGAGCTCGCCTCGCCACTGGTGGTACGTGCGAGGGCCGAGGGTTCAGCCACAAGAGGGGTATGGGTGCGCGGGCGGATGAGCGCTCGTGTTCGGTCGGCGTGCCGGAGGTGCCTCGAGGAGCTGGAGCTGGAAGTCAGCGAGGATTTCGCCGTCTTGTTCGATGCTAAGACCGCCGCCGCCGACGGTGACCTGGAGCTCTACGGGCTCGACGCGAGAGCGGAGGAGTTGGATCTCAGGTTCCCGCTGGCCGAACGTTTGGTGCTGGTTGTTCCTTCGTACGCGTTGTGTCGGGAAGATTGTCTCGGGCTTTGTGATCGCTGCGGGGCGAATCTGAACGAAGGAGACTGCGGCTGTGAGCCTGCGGACGCCGACCCGCGCTGGGGCCCGCTGCAGGAACTGCGGGGCAAGACCCGAGAATAAGAGGTTAGAGAAAGAGAATGGCAGTACCGAAGAGGCGAACCTCCAAGGCGCGGAAGCGGAAGCGCCGCACGCACTTCAAGGCGAAGGCAGCCGCCACTCAGGCGTGTCCTCGCTGCGGGGACCCTAAACTGCCCCACCGGGTCTGCCCGACGTGCGGCTACTACAAAGACACGGAAGTCATTCAGGTAGAGACGGAGTTCTAGCACTCGCGGGCGAGGCGAGTCTAGGCGCCCATTCCAGATTGGCCCGGGGCAATCGAGTTCAGGGCGCACCGCCCGGTTAACGGGTCGGTGCGCGCGTTGTGTATCGAGTGCCGGGAAAATCGTCAGGATAGCATGCGGATTGCGCTCGATGCGATGGGAGGCGACAACGCGCCGGCCGTAGTTGTTCAGGGCGGCGTGGAGGCGCTCCAGCACCTGGACGGGGATTTCGAGTTACTGCTGGTCGGCGATCCGGCGGCGATCGAAGAGGAATTGAAGGGCCAGGACGTCCCCGGCGATCGACTGAGTATCGTCCCGGCGAGCGAGGTTATCGGGATGGGTGAGGCGCCGGTCGAGTCGGTACGGCGCAAGCCGGATAGCTCGATCGTGCGCGGCGTACGGTTGCAGGAGACGGGGGAGGCGGATGCGTTTGTCTCGGCGGGCTCGACGGGTGCGATTCTCGCCGCTTCGATCCTGATCCTCGGTTCGATGCCGGGCACGGATCGGCCTGCAATCGGAGCACTGCTGCCGACGATGGCCGCGCACCCGACGCTCATGGTCGATGCGGGGGCGAATGTCGACTGCCGGCCGCAGCAGTTGGAACAGTTTGCCCACCTGGGCCAGATCTACATGCGGGAGGTTGAGGGTCGGGACAGCCCGAGGGTGGGGCTGCTGAACATCGGTACGGAAGTGGAAAAGGGCAACGAATTGACCCGAGAGGTTTATCGCCTGCTGGAGAGGAGCGGGCTGAACTTCGTCGGCAACATTGAAGGCCGTAACCTCGTAAGGGGCGTCTGCGACGTGTTGGTCTGCGACGGGTTTGTAGGCAACGTGGTCCTGAAGTCGTACGAGTCGGTGGCCGAACATGTGGCGCACCTGGTGAGCCGGACGGCGGCCGGCTCCGGTAACTACGTAGACCTTCTATCCGTCTGCCGCGTTCTCGACTACGCGGAGCATGGTGGGGCGCCGCTACTGGGTGCGAACGGCGTGACGATCATCTGCCACGGTGATTCGCCGGTGCGAGCGATCCGTAATGCTGTGCGAGTCGCAGCCAGATCGGTGGAGAGTGACGTGGTCGCACACTTGAAGCGCGAGCTGTCAGGGCTCGCGGGCGCCAGGGTCTAGGCATGTCGATGAGCAGCGTCCGGCTGGTCTCGATGGGGATGTGGGTGCCCAGCCGAGTGCTCACGAACGCCGATCTGGAGCGGATGGTCGAAACGAGCGACGAGTGGATCCTCGAGCGGACGGGCATTCGGGAGCGGCGAATCGCCGGCGACGATGTCGGCGTCGTCGAGATGGGATACCGGGCCGGCCGTGAGGCGCTCGAGCGGGCGAACCTGGATGCGTCGGCCGTCGATGCGATCATCGTCTCCACCGCCACACCGGATCGGCTGCTCCCGGCCACCGCCTGCGACATACAGGCTAAGCTCGGCGCGCAGCGTGCCGTCGCGTTCGACGTTTGGGGCGCCTGTACGGGCTGGCTGTACGCGCTCAACATAGCACGCGGCCTGATCGCTACCGATCAGATCGAGACGGCGCTCTGTGTGGCCGCCGAGAAGATGAGCGCCATCACCGACTGGACCGATAGGACTACGTGCGTGTTGTTCGGGGATGCGGCGGCCGGTGCTGTGGTACAGCGCTCGGAAGACGAGGAGCGAGGCATCCTGGCGAGCTACATGCGATCGGACGGCTCACTGGCCGAGCTTTTGCACCGCCGGCCGATCAATCCGTCGAGCGTGCCGGTCGATGTCGCCGAACTGAGGGTGCGCGATGGGCACCTCAGGATGGCCGGGCGCGAGGTATTCAAGAACGCCGTGCGCTCGATGTGCGAGTCGGTGGACGCGGTTCTGGAGCAGGCGGGCGTGTCGAGGGGCGATGTGGACTTACTGGTGCCGCACCAGGCGAACATCCGCATCATCGAGGCCACAGCCAAGTACGCCGGGATCCCGAGGGAGCGGGTCTGGGTGAACGTCGACCGCTACGGGAACACGTCATCGGCGACGATCCCCGTCTCGCTGTACGAGGCTCGGCAGGATGGCCGGATAGTGGAAGGCTCACTCGTGCTCATGGTCGCCTTCGGGGGCGGTCTGACCTGGGGCGGCACCCTGCTGCGCTGGTAAGGAACGACGTGGCCAACGCTTACGCGGCGCTGTTTCCGGGGCAAGGCAGCCAGCATGTCGGGATGGGCCTCGAGCTCGCTGAGGCCTATCCCGCCGCACGCCAGGCCTTCGAGCGGGCGGACGAGGCACTCGGGTTCGCGCTCTCCAGAACCTGCTGGGAAGGTCCGGAGGAGGAGCTGAGGCGGACGGAGAACGCGCAGCCGGCGATCCTCGTACACGGCTACGCCGCCTGGTCCGTCGTCGAGGGCGCTCTGGCGGGACGCGTTCGTTTCGGCGCCGGTCATTCACTCGGCGAATTCACCGCCTATACGGCGGCAGGGTCGCTTCGGTTCGAGGACGCGGTGCGGCTCGTGCGCCGCCGGGGTGAGCTGATGGCGGCCTCGCGGGCGGGCACGATGTCGGCGGTCGTGGGGCTGGAGGCGGGTGTCGTCGAGGAGATCTGCGCGCGAGTCAGCGGTGCGGGCGGTGTGGTGGTCGCGGCGAACTACAACTCGCCGCAGCAGATAGTCATCTCGGGCGAGATCGGGGCGGTCGGGCGTGCCGGGGAGCTCGCGAAGGAAGCGGGTGCGAAGCGGGTCCAGCCGCTTCCCGTGAGTGGTGCGTTCCACTCGCCGCTGATGGCTGATGCCGAGGCGGGGCTGCGGGGTGCGCTGGAGGCGGTGGAGTTCTTGAACCCCGAGTTCCCTGTCGTTTCGAACGTGACCGCCGAGCCGGTCCTGGATGCGGACACGGCCAGGCACACCCTGGTGCGTCAGCTGACGGCTCCAGTCCGCTGGACCGAAGGCGTGCAGAGGATGGTGCGTGAGGGGATCGACAATTTCGTCGAACTGGGGCCCGGCAAGGTGCTGACGGGCCTGCTGCGGCGGATCGATCGCTCGCTGGCCGGCGCCGAGATCGGTAAGCCCGAAGACGTTGTACGATTCAGCGAGGGTGCGGGCTGATGGCGGAGCTCGAGGGCAGGGTAGCGATTGTCACCGGTGGTTTCCGGGGGATCGGGCTGGCAGCGGCCAAGCAGCTGGCCACCGCCGGTGCGAGGGTCGCCGTTCTGGATCTGGACGAGCCCGGAAAGTCGGCTGCCGAGCGGGAACTGGCGGATGGGCGTGGATTCATCTGCGACGTCTGCGACCTCGAGCAGGTGCGGGCGACGGTCAAGACGATCGAGTCCGAGCTGGGCGGGATCGACGTGCTCGTGAACAACGCGGGCGTGACGCGGGACAACCTGCTCTTGAGGATGAAGGATGAAGAGTGGGACCTGGTGCTGAATGTGAATCTGCGGGGCACGTTCAACATGACGCGGGCGGTGAGCAAAGGGATGGTCAAGCGCCGCTCCGGCTCCATAGTCAACCTGGCCAGCGTCGTCGGTGTAATGGGCAACGCGGGTCAGGCCAATTACGCTTCCGCCAAGGCGGGCGTCATTGGCTTCACGAAGGCGGTTGCTAAGGAGCTGGCGCCGCGAGGTGTCAGGGTCAACGCGGTAGCGCCTGGGTTCATCGACACCCAGATGACCGCTACGCTTCCGGAGAAGGCGCGAGCCATGCTGATGTCCCACATACCGATGGGGAAGCTGGGCCAGCCGGAGGACGTGGCGACGGTCATCCGGTTCCTGGCGGGCCCCGCGTCGGGCTATGTAACGGGCCAGGTAATCGTTGTGGACGGGGGCATGGTCATGTAATTTCGGGGTGTCCAACACCATAGTACAGATCGTAGTAGGGAGAAAAGGCAAAGGAGAACACCAATGGCAGACATCGAGTCCCGCGTTCGGGATATCATCGTTAACGAGCTCGGAGTCGAGCCGTCGAAGGTCACCGCCGAGGCGTCTTTCGTAGAGGACCTGGGTGCCGATTCACTCGATACCGTGGAACTGGTGATGGCGTTCGAGGAGGAGTTCGGAATCGAGATCCCCGACGAAGACGCCGAGAAGATGGAAACCGTCGGCGATGCGATGAAGTACCTCGAGGAGAAGGAAGGGGCCTAGCTGTCTCCATGCCGACCGGGAATCGCAGGGTAGTCATCACCGGGGCCGGCCTGATCACGGCGGTCGGCAACGACCTGTCCAGTAATTGGGACGCGTTGCTGACCGGGGCGAGCGGGTGTGCCACGATCACCGCGTTCGACCCCTCCGCGGAGCCGGTGCGCTTCGCCGCCGAAGTGAAGAACTTCGATCCAACAGACTACTTGGATCGCAAGGAAGTGAAGCGCACGGACCGTTTCACCCACTTCGCCCTGGTTGGCACCGACGAAGCGATCAAGAACGCCGGGTTCGGCAATTCGGGGCCGGACGTCCCACCCGAGAGATTCGGCGTCATCACCGGAAGCGGGATCGGTGGCATAACGACGCTCGAGAACCAGCATCGGGTCTATCTGACGAAGGGGCCGGAGCGGGTTTCCCCCTTCTTCGTCCCCATGTTCATCGCCGACATGGCGCCGGGGTTGATCTCGATGAAATACGGCGCCAAGGGTCCGAACTACAGCACGCAGTCGGCCTGCGCGTCGAGCGCGCACGCGATCGGCAATGCCTTCAAGCTGATCCAGCGCGGCGTCGCGGACGTGATCATCAGCGGCGGTAGCGAGTCGTCGGTGACCCCGCTTACCATGGCGGGGTTCGCGTCGATGAGGGCGATCTCCTTCCGCAACGACACCCCCGAGACGGCCAGCCGGCCGTTCGACGCGACGCGCGACGGCTTCGTGCTCGGCGAGGGCTGCGGCATGATGGTGCTGGAGGAGTTGGAGTATGCCAGGGCGCGGGGTGCGCCGATCCTCGCGGAGATCGTCGGCTACGGCCTCAGTTCGGACGCCCATCACATGACGGCACCGGCCCCCGAGGGTGAAGGCGCGCAGCGGGCGATGATCTTCGCGCTCGAGGATGCAGGCGTGTCGCCGGGCGAGGTCGATTACATCAACGCACACGGTACGTCGACTCCGCTCAACGATCTGAGCGAGACCCAGGCGATCAAGAAAGTGTTCGGTGAGCACGCCCACGAGATGATCGTCAGCTCGACCAAGTCGATGACCGGTCACACGCTCGGCGCGGCGGGCGGTGTGGAGGGCGTGATCACGGCGCTGGCGCTGAAGGAGGGCAAGATCCCGCCGACGATCAACTACCGGGAGCCCGATCCCGGCTGCGACCTGAACTATGCGCCGAACGAGGCGGTCGAGCGGCCGATCCGACTCGCTCTGACGAACTCCTTCGGCTTCGGTGGTCACAACGTCTGCCTGGCCATCAAGCGTTGGGAAGAGTAGGGAGAGGGGGAATCCGGGAGTTTGAAGTATGAGGTATGAAGTGTGAGGTGGGGGGTGGGGGGTGGAGTCGAGGCGGTCAGGCGTGAGTCGGTAGCCGGATGAGGAGAGGGGCAGCTGCGGCTGCCCTGTTTTTGTGCAGGGCGCGGCTACCGTGGGGGGCCGGCGAGCGTAGAGGCGGGTGGGTCCGTTCGGCGGCTTGTTCCGCGTCTCAAGTCGGCTTATTTACCCTCCGGAATGCTGTACAGTCCAGCCAAGGGCAGCTGAGGGGACGATAGACCATGCGAGTCGGACTCGGGTTCGATGTGCACCGCTTCGCCGAGGGGCGGCGCCTGATACTGGCCGGGGTCGAGCTCGAGGGGGCGACGGGCCTCGCCGGCCACAGCGACGCCGACGTGGTGACCCACGCGGTGATCGACGCCCTGCTGGGCGCCGCCGGCCTGGGCGACATCGGCACGCATTTCCCGGACACAGACGAGCGCTGGCGCGATGCCTCGTCCATGGAGATGCTGGCGGTGGTGCGCCGCATGCTCGAGGACGAGAACTACCAGGTCGTGAACCTGGATGTGGCCGTGGTGGCGGAGCGGCCGCGGCTGGCCGAGGCTATTGATGCGATGCGTGAGAATCTGGGCTCCGCTCTGCGGATCGGCCCGCGTTTCGTCTCGATCAAAGCCACGACCGCGGAGGGGATGGGCGCTCTGGGGCGCGCCGAGGGTATCGGGGCCTGGGCGGTGGCTCTGATCGATCGAATGCGTAGCCCGGCGCTACCCTGAGGTGACAGAGCGAGTGGGGCTCCTCTCATTGGGTCTCGTCGGACTTCCCGACTGGCTGATCGACCAGGGAAGCGTCGAGCAGGTCCTGGAGCAGCTGGCGGGTATCTCCCCACACTGGGTCTACCTGGTTCTGGCGGTCGGCGTGGTCATCGAGAACTTCTTTCCGCCGCTACCGGCGGATACGTTCGTCGCCTTCGGTGCTTTCCTGACGGCCCAGGGGCGGGTCACCGGGACGGGCGTGTTCCTGGTGACCTGGGCGATGAACACGGGCGGTGCCCTGCTGAGCTACGGGTTGGCCCGGCGGTGGGGTCGTGATGTGATGGGCACGAGGGCGGGGCGGTGGCTGTTGCGACCGCGGCAGCTCGAGAAGATCGCTGCTCTCTACAACGCTCACGGCAGCAAGATCATCTTCGCCAGTCGCTTCCTGCCCGCGTTCCGTTCGCTCGTACCGGTATTCGCGGGGATAACCCACCTGAAGTTCTGGCGTACCGCCGTGCCGGTCGCGGCGGCGTCGGCCGTGTGGTACGGCGTCCTCGTCTACCTCGGCGCCGCGTTCGGGCGTAACTGGCAGACGATCCTCGAGGCGCTCAGAGGGGTCAACGCCACGCTGCTCGCCGTTGCCGGCGCGCTCGCCGTCGTACTGATCGTCCTGTGGTGGAAGACCCGTCATCAGCTGGAACCGCCGGGCGGCGATGGAGGCGAGCGGTGACCGAGGACGCGCTCCGCGAGTTCTACCTCGAGCTGTTCGAAGAGTACGTGCGGATCGACCGTGGACTGTCTGCCGCCACGGTCGCAGCCTACTCGTCCGATCTGGTCCAGTTCGTCGAGTTCTTGCGAGGTCACGGGTTCGACTCGCCGCAGGGTGTCGAGGTGAACGACCTGCGCGAGTTCGTCTACGAGCTCAAGGATCGGGGACTCGCACCGAGAACCATCAGCCGCAAGATCTCGGCACTGAGGAGTTACTTCGGCTTCTTGCAGACTCTCGCCGTCATCGGGTCGGATCCCTGTGAGCTGTTGGATGGCCCGAAGATCGGTCGCGCCTTACCCTCCGTACTCAGCCAGTCTGAGGTCGAGCGGCTCCTCGATGTGCCCGAGACGGGCGACCCGCTGGCCGTGCGCGATTGGGCTATGCTCGAGTTCATGTACGCCACCGGCGTGCGCATCTCGGAGCTCGTGACCTTGAGGGCTCGGGACGTCGATCTGGAGGAGCGGCTGGTCAAGGTTAGAGGCAAGGGCTCGAAGGAGCGGATCATTCCGTTCGGTGGGGCCGCCGTGGAGGCATTGTCTGTCTACCTCCGCGAGGCGCGGCCGACGCTGGCACGGGCCGCCGCGGGCGCTGGCGATCCGGCCCTGTTCATCAGTCGCCGTGGTCGCCGGCTCACCCGCAAGGGTGCCTGGGACATCGTTCGGCGCCACGTTGTGGAAGCGGGCATTGGGAAGCGCGTGACGCCGCACACCCTGCGCCATACATTCGCTACGCACCTGCTGCAGGGAGGTGCCGACATCGCCGCAGTCCAGGAGATGCTGGGTCACGCGGACATCTCGACCACCCAGATCTACACGCACCTGGACCGTAGCTACCTGAGCGAGATCCATCGACGTTACCATCCTCGCTCATAGAAATCGCTGCAGGGACAGTGTGGTAATCCATGATTCGAAAGATAGATAGGCTTTCTCACCTTACACGATTTCTGGGCGTGGCCTTCACCGTCGTCTTCGCTCTGAGCGGCGTTCGCGATCTGGCAGCTCAGACGGTGGAGTACCGGCGCGGGACCCGGGGTGAGCCGCGGGCCGATGCGAGGCTGAGGGAGGTACTGTCGCGAGGCAGCTATCGAGTGCTGACGCGAGACACGGTGCTGGCGGCGGATGCGGTGATCGGATCGGATGTGATCGTGATCCGGGCGACGCTGCGGTTGGAGGGTCTGATCGAGGGCGACGTCGTGGGAGTGCAGAGCGACATCTTCGCGCGGCCCGGGGGTCGAATATCCGGGACGGTGACGGTACTGGGCGGCGGGTTCTACGGATCATCGCTGGCGGAGCTGGGGTCGCCGCCGATCGATGCGTCACGATACCGTTACAGCGTCGAGGAGATCGAGGGTGGGACGTACGTGGTAAGGGCGCCCGGAGGTGGGGCGAGCTTGCGTCTGCCGGGGCTGTACGGGTTCTTGCTGCCGGAGTACGACCGGGTGAACGCGTTGACCGTGAGCTGGGGCGCGGATCTGGAGCGGGGGCCGCAGGCGTGGATGCCGGATGTGCGTGGGCGAATCCGCTATCGTAGCGTGCGAGAGCGGTTCGACGGTGAGTTGGAGCTGTACTGGCCGTTCGGTCGTCAGGCGTTCGTGGTGCGCGGCGGCCGTACGGTGCGGTCGAACGATGAATGGATCAACGGTCGTGTCGAGAACTCGCTGTACGCGGTGATCGGCGGGGTGGATACGCGGAACTACTATGATGCGCGCTTCGTCGAGGGTGACGTGCGGCTGAGCTTCGGTTCGCGGGTCGTATGGACGAGCGACCTTGTCGTGAGCTGGGAGCGTGCGCGCAGTTTGGAGAACCGGGATCCGTTCTCGATCTTCGAGGTGAGGGACGGATTCGGGCCGAACTTGCCGGTCCGCGACGCCGATGCGGCGAGCGTCAAGCTGGTGAGCGTCGCCGAGTTGTCGGACGGGCGACTCGCTCCGCTCGAGGTCGAGTTGAGCATCGAGCACGCCGACGCCGATCTGGCGGGTGATCTTTCGTTCACCGTATTTGGAGGGGCCGTCCTGACCGAGTTGCCTACCTGGCGTCGCGGCTCGCTCGTGCTCGAGGGGCGCGGCCAGGTCCCGACCTCCTCGGGCGCGCCGGAGCAACGTTGGCGGGGGCTGGGCGGCTGGGGGACGCTGCCGACCCTCAGGCCCGGCGAGCGGCAGGGCGACCGAATGTGGTGGACCGCGGCGACGCTGCGGGCCCCGCTGGGCCGCCGGGTAGGGATACGCTGGGAACTGGTGCCGTGGCTGCAGTACGCGGTGGGGAACGCCTGGGTCGAAGGGGCCGCTCGCCCGTCCACCGTTCACAATCTCGGAGTGGGGATCAGCATGGGTCCGCTGGCCGCAGCGCTGTACACGGCGCCGAACGACGACTTCAGGACGGCCCTGGCCATCGGCTTCGATCGCCTCCCCTGACCCTTCTTTGGCCGCTAAGGGCCAGTTTTGACAACCTTTTACTGGGTTGTTAGCTTTGTTGGCGTGAAAATTGCTTAGCGGCGCCCATTCTTCGCGTGCGAGCCGGTCGATCGGGACCGACGAGGGCGGTGTCCTGGGGGTGATCCCGGCCCGCCTCGCCTCGGCGCGGCTGCCGCGCAAGCCGCTGCTCCGGATCGCCGGGCGCCCGCTGATCGAATGGGTCTGGCAGCGAATGGCTGTCATCGATGTGCTGGATACGCTCATCGTTGCCGCTGACGCGCCGGAGATCGTAAGCGCCGTCGAGAGGTTCGGGGGCCGAGCGGTCCTGACTCGTGCCGAGCACGAGTCCGGCACCGACCGGGTGGCGGAAGTCGCGGAATCAACGGAGTTCAAGGACTTCGGCTGCATAGTGAACCTCCAGGGCGACGAGCCGTTTCTGCCGGTCGGCGCTGCCGAGGCGGCGGTCGAGCTCGTGAGGGCGGGTTGGGACGTGGGAACGGTGGCGTCCCCGATCTCGAGTGCAGAGGAGTGGAAGGACCCGTCGACCGTGAAGGTCGTCCTGGACGACGCGGGCGGCGCGCTTTACTTCAGCCGCGCACCGGTCCCGTACGATCGTTCCGGGAGCGCCCCACTGGGAGCCGCTGAACGGGCGATGTCGTTGCGCCATGTCGGGATCTACAGCTTCACCCGAGCGGCGCTGCGGCGCGCGACCACGCTTCCCCCGCACCCGTTGGAGAAGAGGGAAGGGCTCGAGCAGCTGCGCTGGCTGGCGGCGGGCCTGCGGATCGGGGTGGGCATAGTGGAGGGCGGCGGTGCGGGTGTGGACACGGAGGCCGATCTGGTGCGAGCCGAGCAGATCCTGGGAGGGAGGGAAGAGAGCACATGAGCGAGAGGGCCGGGCCTGCTAAGATGATCTTTGTGACCGGCGGCGTCGTCTCCTCGTTGGGTAAGGGGATCGCCGCCGCGTCGCTCGGTCGACTGTTGGTCGAGCGGGGGCTGAAGGTCACGATTCAGAAATTCGATCCGTACATCAACGTCGATCCGGGCACGCTGTCACCGTTCCAGCACGGCGAGGTCTACGTGACCGATGACGGTGCCGAGACCGATCTCGATCTGGGCCACTACGAGCGCTTCATCGAGGAGTCACTCTCGCAGGCGAACAACGTAACGACGGGCCGGATCTACCGGGACGTGATCACCAAGGAGCGGCGCGGCGAGTATCTCGGCTCTACCGTGCAGGTGATCCCGCACATCACTGATGAGATCAAGTCGGCCGTCCGCAGGCTGACCCCGAACTACGATGTCGTGATCACGGAGATCGGCGGGACCGTCGGTGACATCGAGTCGCTCCCGTTCCTCGAGGCCATCAGACAGTTGAGAAGCGACGCCGGCCGTGAGAACACGTTGTTCATCCACCTGACGCTCGTCCCGTACATGTCCGCGGCCGGCGAGCTGAAGACGAAGCCGACTCAGCACTCCGTGCGTGAGCTGATGGAGATCGGGATCATGCCGGATATCCTGATCTGCCGGGCGGAGCGCGTGCTGGGCGAAGACCTACGCCGCAAGATCGCTCTGTTCTGCAACGTGAAGAGCGAGGCGGTCATCGAAGCTAGCGACGTGGATACGATCTACGAGGTGCCACTGGTCTTCCACGCTCAGAACCTCGACCAGATCGTGGTCGACAAGCTCGGCCTGGAGGTCCCGGCACCGGACCTGACGGCCTGGCGCGCGTTGGTGGAGCGGGTGAAGCGGCCGACGCAGGGTGACGTCCGAATCGCGGTCGTCGGCAAGTACACGGATCTGGTGGACTCGTACAAGTCGATCCAGCAGGCGCTGATTCACGGCGGCATCGCGAACGACGTGCGTGTGAAGACGGACTGGCTCTCCTCGGAGGACTTCAACGGTCCCGAGGATGCCACCCGGCTGGCCGAGTACGATGGGCTGCTGGTGCCGGGCGGCTTCGGTGTACGAGGTGTCGAAGGGATGGTGCGGGCCATCCAGTGGGCGCGGGAGAATGGCCTCCCGTTCTTCGGTATCTGCCTGGGCCTGCAATCGGCGATCATCGAGTTCGCGCGCAACGTGTGCAACCTCGAGGGCTCCCACTCGCGCGAATTCGCGCCCGAGTGCAACGATCCGGTCGTGTCGCTGATGGACTCTCAGCGCAAAGTCACGGACATGGGAGGCACCATGCGGCTGGGTGCCTACCCCTGTCAGCTGGCGGACGGCTCGCTCGCCGCCAAGGCCTATGGCGTGTCGGAGATCAGCGAGCGGCACCGCCACCGCTACGAGGTCAACAACGAGTATCGCGACGTACTCGGCACGCACGGACTGCGGCTGAGCGGATTGTCGCCCGACGGCATGCTGGTCGAGATCATCGAGTTGACCGGCCACCCATGGTACATCGCCACACAGTTCCACCCGGAGCTGAAGTCCCGACCGGCGCATCCGCACCCGCTATTCGCCTCATTCATAGAGGCGGCGCTGCGTCGCCGCGGCGAGCGTGGCGCCGACGAGCTGAGAGCCGTCGGGGTGGGGGAGTGAGGGGAGCGAAATCGCATGGCAGATTTCCGAGCGCTGTTCCAGCCGGGTGGCGGCTTCTTCCTCATAGCCGGCCCCTGCGTGCTCGAGGACGACGCCACCAACCTGACCGTCGCTGAGGAGGTGGCACGGGTCGGCGAGCGGTTCGGCGTGCGCGCGATCTTCAAAGCCTCGTTCGATAAGGCCAACCGCAGCAACGTCCATTCACCACGCGGGCCGGGCCTCGAGCAGGGACTTCGCCAGCTCGAGACTGTGAAGTCCCGGGTCGGACTCCCCGTCACCACCGATGTGCACCTGCCGGAACAGGCGCTACCGGTGGCCGAGGTGGTCGACCTGCTGCAGATACCGGCCTTCCTCTGCCGGCAGACGGATCTGGTCGTTGCGGCAGCCGCGGCGGGCCGCCCGCTGAACCTGAAGAAGGGCCAGTGGATGGCGCCGCAGGATATGGCGAACCAGGTGGAAAAGGCACGGCACGCCGGTGCGGAGGCCATCGCGGTAACCGAGCGTGGGACGGCGTTCGGCTACCACAACCTGGTGGTCGACATGCGCTCGTTCGCCCTGATGAAGGAGGCGTGCGGCTGCCCGACCGTCTTCGACGCGAGCCACTCGGTCCAGCTGCCGGGCGGCGCGGGCTCGAAGAGCGGCGGTGAGCCGCGGCACATCAAGGCGCTGGCAGGTGCGGCGATGGCGGCAGGCGCCGACGCGCTGTTCGTCGAGGTGCATCCGGAGCCGGCGATCGCGTCATCGGACGCGGCGAGCATGCTGAAGCTGACGGAGCTGAGAGACCTGGTCGCCCGGGTCCTGGCGGTACGCGAGGCGTTGGGCGCCGGCGAAGGCGCGGGGCATGTCTGAGCGACGCGAGATCCCGGCGGACATCGCGCGTGATGTCAAGCTGGTCGTTCTCGACGTGGACGGCGTGATGACCGACGGTGGTGTCTATTACGGAGCGACGAAGAGCGGCGAGACGGTCGAGTTGAAACGCTTCGACATCACCGACGGGCTCGGCGTGCTCCTGATGCAGGAGGCGGGAATCGAGGTCGCGATCGTCACCGGCCGGCGCTCGAAAGTCGTGGAGATGCGGGCACGCGAGCTCGCGATCGAGGAGGTCCACCAGGATCCGGCGGCCGAGAAGCTGCCGATCGTCAGCGGCATCCTGCTGCGCAGGAAGATCGACTGGAGCGAGGTGGCCTTCGTTTCCGATGACCTCGCCGACATCCCGGTCCTGCGTCGCGTGGCCCTGCCGGTCGCCGTGGCGAACGCGGTGCCCGAAGTGAACGCGCTGGCCCGCTGGCGGACGCGCCGGGCGGGTGGCGCCGGCGCCGTGCGGGAGTTCGCTGAGGCCCTGCTCAAGGCGCGGGGCGATTGGGCGGCGGCGGTCGACGGCTATCTGGCGAAGCGCGACCCGGAGTCGACGAAGGGGAGGGGCCGTGAATCGGGATGAGCTGATCGAGGCGGCGCGCCGAGTCATCCGTCTGGAGGGCCACGCCGTCCTGCAGCTCGAGGACCGTGTCGATGAGAGGTTTGTCCGAGCCGTCGAGCTACTCGCCGCTCTGAAGGGGCGGGCCATCGTTTCGGGTGTAGGCAAATCGGGGATCATCGCCCGCAAGCTCGCCGCTACGCTGACCTCCACCGGGACACCGGCCTTCTTCCTGCACCCGGTCGAGAGTATGCACGGCGACCTGGGCATGGTGCGGCGTGACGACCTGTTGATCGTGATCTCGAAGAGCGGCGAATCGGATGAACTCTACGAGCTGCTGCGCGTCGTCAAGCGCTTGGGCGTGCCGGTCATCGCGTTCAGCGGCGGCGCGAGCTCGACGCTGGCCCAGGAGTCGGATGTGGCGCTCGATGTGAGCGTTGCCGAGGAGGCCTGCCCCCACGACCTGGCCCCGACCGCCAGCACGACGGCGGCGCTGGCGATGAGCGATGCCCTGGCGGTGGCGGTGTTGCTCGAGAAAGGCTTCAGCCAGGACGACTTCGCCAAGCTGCACCCCGGCGGCGCCCTGGGGCGCAGGTTGCTGCGGGTAGCGGACGTGATGCTTGCCGATCCCGAGAAGGTCCCGGCTCTACCGCGGGATGCGACCCTGAGGGAGGCGATGCTCGAGATCGCCTATAAGAGGGGGACGGTGCCGATCGTCGACAGGGACCGACGGATCATCGGTGTGATAACTGCGGGTGACCTGACACGTTTCATCGACAGCAACGAGGAGTTCTTCCACCGGCAGGTCTGGGAGGCGATGAACCCCGAGCCGAAGACGGTGAGCGCCGATACCCTGGCGGCCGAGGCGTTCTACCGCATGGAGAAGTACGGCATCATGGCGCTGCCGGTGTGTGACGAAGAGAACCGACTGACGGGAATCGTGCACCTGCACGACCTGATGAGGGCCCGGGTGGTTTGAGCATGTCTGTGCGAACGATTGCGATGCTTGGTCTGGCCTTCTCGGCATTGGCGTGTGGTGAGAGCGGCGAGCCGCCTCTGGTGGCCGAGGAGATCCTGCAGCTGAACCCGGATGCGAACCAGGTCGTCTTCGGGCTGGAGCATTACGTGACCGCCGACGGTATAAGGCGAGCGCTGGTCGAGGCCGACACGGCGTTCTTCATTGAGGGCCGGCCGATCGTCGAGCTGCGGGTGCTGAGGGTCACGTTCTACAACATCGATGGTGAGGAGACCTCGGTCCTGACTGCCCGGGGAGGGACATACGACTGGGACAACGGGGACATGACCGCCACCACCGATGTGGTTGTGGAGAATCGCGCCGAGGGCCGGCGGCTGGAGACCTCGGTGCTGTACTACCTGCGGCCGGAGGACCGGATCTGGAGCGACAAGCCCACGACGATGATCTACCCCGACGGTACGATCATCGAAGGCACGGCCTTCGAGTCCAACTCGAAGATGGAGCAGATCGACTTGGATTCACCCCGTGTGACGAGGCCGGGATCCCAACCGCCGCCCGAGGGATGAGATGCGCAGCTTCGCGCTCATCGGCCTGCTCGCGGCGGCGGCTCTCGCTCTGGTGGGCGCAGCGCAACAGCGCCAGCAGTCGTGCACACTCGAGATCGAGACGGCGCGTAGCGCGAGATCGCGGATGACGACGCTGCCCGATGGTGAGACGCGCAACGATGTGTGGGGCGGTATCGAGGCCACCTGCGACGGCAAGTGGCTGCGCGCCGATAGCGCGGTCTATTTCAACCGGCGTGGCGTGTTGTATCTGTTCTGGAACATCCAGTACGAGGACGAGGGACGAACCCTGGTAGCCGAGCGAGCGATCTACTATCAGGACGCGGATTGGGTGCGCGCCGAAGGTGACGTCGTGCTGACCGATACAGCGGGCGGCTCGACGCTCTCGGGTCCGGTGCTCGAGTACTTCCCGACCAATGCGGCCCGCCCGATCGAGCGCATCTTCGCGCCCCAACGACCACACCTGGTCTTCAACCCCGAGAGCGGCGCTGCAGGCGAAGCCTCGCCTTTCGATGTCGACGCCGACCGCCTGCACATCTACGGTGATTCGGCGATCGCCGGGCAGGGCACGGTGGTAGCCGTGCGCGGCGATCTTACCGCTTACGGCGATTCGATGGACCTCGACCTGGGGCGCGACGAGCTCTGGCTGCTGGGTAGCCCGAGCGTCGAGACCGAGGAGACCCTGCTCGCAGGCGACTCGATCCTGATCCTGCTCGAGGAGAGCCGGGTGCGGGAGATCCAGGCGTGGCCGAACGCCTGGGCCGAGGGTAGCGAGCTGTCGCTCAGCGCACCTCTGCTGCGGATGTTCGTCGAGGGTGAAGAGATCACCCGGGCCGTGGCCGCGGCCGGCGAGCCGGAGCGAACCGGTGCAGTGGACTCTGCGGGTCGTGAACCGTGGGCGCGGAGCGTGTCCGAGGACTATGTGCTGACCGCCGATTCCATCGACATCCAGCGGCCCGGGGGTCGGCTCGAGCGCGTGATCGCCGTGACGGGTGCCCGGGCCGCCACCGTCGATCCGGTGATCCCGGGCGGCGAGCTGCGGGGGACGGACTGGCTCGAGGGCGACACGATCACGGGGTACTTCGCCGAGCCGCAGGCCGGCGATACCACTAGCGAGGTCCGGCTGAGTCGGCTGGCGGCGTCGGGCGATTCGGCGAAGGCGCTCTACCACATCTACGAGGAGGCGGAGGAAGGCCGGCAACCGACCCAACCGGGCCTCAACTACGTCATCGGACGCATAGTCACGCTCTGGCTCGAGGAGGGTGAAGTCCAGAGGGCTCAAGTCATCGGACCTGCCCTGGGTGCGTATCTGGAACCGATACCGATCGCTACCGACGTCGACAGCACGGTCGTTCCCCCGGATACGGCAGGCGCCGACACGCTCCGGGCGATCCCCGACACCACGGTCAGCGACCCTGCGCGGTTGCGAGGTGTAGGATGAGCGGCGGCCCAGAGGAGTTCCGCGCCTACGTCGAGGCGCTGCCGACACACGAGGCGCCGATGCTGATCGCGGTGCTCGAGATCCTGCTGGCCGCCGACGAAGCGGGCCGCGTCTCGCGCGGTCGGCTGGTCGAGGCGTTCCGCGAGTCGTACGTCAAGCGCTACGGCGAGGTCGCCGTCGACGGCACGCCGGAGAGCCGCCGACTGTTCGAGATCCGGCGCATGACCTCGGAGGAAGTGGGGAAGTACCTGGGCGAGCAGATACTGGGTCGCCTGGCGGCGGACGGCTGGCTGCAGCTCGCCGGGGATGGGTACGTGACGTTCGCCGCCGAGCTATGGAGCGGCATAGCGACGGATCGCGCGGCGTTCGGCGCGACGCTGGAGCGTGAGATCGAGCGCAGACTGCACGCCCCGGTGAGACCGGAGACGGTCGAGGCACCCGTCGCCGACGGCAGCCGGCTGAACACCCAGGGGTTGGTGAAGATCTACAAGAAGCGGCGCGTCGTCGACGACGTCGATCTGGAACTTCGCCAGGGTGAGATCGTCGGGCTGCTCGGGCCGAACGGAGCGGGCAAGACGACGACGTTCTACATGATCGTCGGGCTCGTGGCTCCCGATGCGGGTGAGGTCTACATCGACGAGCAGCCTCTGGCGAACGTACCGATGTACAAGCGGGCGCGTCGGGGGATCGGCTACCTTTCACAGGAGCCCTCTGTCTTCCGCAAACTGACGGTCGAACAGAACATCATGGCGATCCTCGAGACGCTGCCACTATCAGATGACGAACGTCGCGAACGGCTCGACAGCTTGCTCGACGAGCTGTCGATCAGGCACCTGCGAAAGAACAAGGCGTACTCGCTCTCGGGCGGCGAGCGGAGACGGCTCGAGATCACCAGAGCTCTGGTCACCGATCCGAAGTTCATGTTGCTGGATGAGCCGTTCGCCGGCGTCGATCCGATCGCGGTCGACGACATACAGAGGATCGTAGCGGACCTGAAGCGACGGGGGCTGGGCGTGCTGATCACAGACCACAACGTTCGCGAGACCCTCTCGATCACCGACCGCGCCTATATCATGTTCGACGGCCGGATCCATATCGAGGGCACCTCCGAGGTGCTGGTTAACGATCCCCAGGCCCGTAAGTTATATTTGGGTGAGGACTTTCGCCTCTAGGCAAGGGGAGGGCGATGAAAGTCGGTCTGCAGCAGAGCGTTAGGCTGGGGCAAGAGCTGAGGATCAATCCTCGCCTCTACCAGGCGATGGATCTGCTCTATATGCCCCTGCTCGACCTGCAGCAGCATCTGAAACAGGAGCTCGTCGCCAACCCGTTCCTCGAACTGGTGGAACCGACCGAAGACGGGATGGAGGAGGAGCAGGAGAAAGAGACCACCGAGGACGAGAACGAGGTCGACTGGGAGGACATTCTGCTCGATGGTTTCGAGACCGGCGGCAGACGAGAGGAGTACGAGGAGAGGGAGTACTACGAGCCCACCGCCGTCGCCGCCCGGGACCTTTACGACCACCTGCGCGACCAGATCGTGCTGCTTCGTCTCACACCACGCGAAGTGGTCATCGCCGAGGAGATCATCGGCAACATCGACGACGCCGGGTTCCTGACCTGTGAGCTCGAGGCGATCGTCGAATCGCTGAACGCGTTCCTGCAGAGCGAGGATGCGAAAGCCGCCGGGTTCGAGGACGAAGAGCCGCTGACGCTCGAGGAGGCGGAGGCGGTGCTCGGTATCGTCCAGGGACTCGATCCGGCCGGGATCGGCGCCCGTAATCTGCGCGAATGCCTGCTGCTGCAGCTGCGTGACCGGGAGGAGACCGGTACGCTCGTCTACGACATCGTTGACAAGCACTTCGACCGACTGGTCAACCACCGCTGGGCCGAGATATCGAAGGAGTTGGGTGTCTCGCCGTACGAGGTGCAGTCGGCGGCGGACGAGATCTCGAAGCTCGATCCGAAGCCGGGACTGCAGTATGCGTCAGGTGAAGGGAACTACATCATAGCGGATCTCGTGGTCGAGAAGGTCGACAACGACTACATCGTCTTCCACAACGATACCGCGCTACCGCGCCTCAGGCTATCGCGGTCCTACCGGGAGGTCGCCCGGGACAAGTCGAAATTCAAGGGCGAGAACAAAGAGTTCATCTCCAACAAGTTGAATAACGCCAACTGGATGCTGCAGGCGATCGAGCAACGTCGGCAGACCATGCTGAAAGTGATGAACTTCATCGTCGACCGGCAGCGTGATTTCTTCGAGGAGGGGATCGAGCACCTGAAGCCGTTGACTCTGAGAGAGGTCGCGGAGGTCATTAACATGCACGAGTCGACGGTCTCGCGGGTGACGAACCAGAAATACGTTCAGACGCCGCGCGGTGTGTTCCCACTCAAGTTCTTCTTCTCGAGCGGTCTGTCGACCGATTCGGGTGAGGACGTATCGGCCCGCGGCATCAAGGCGCGGATCGAGAAGCTGGTCGACGATGAGGATCCGAAGAAGCCGCTGACGGACCAAACGATCGTCGACATCCTGAAGCGGGAGGGTATCAATATCGCTCGTCGCACGGTGGCCAAGTATCGCGACCAGTTGGGCATCCTTTCCGCCCGTATGCGCAAGCGCGTATGAGCCAGGCGGCCGGCACCCGCGAGTCCACACCGCAGCATCCCCAGGTGGTCCCCGCACTACGTGACGATTTCTCCGTCGTCATACCGGCGCTGAACGAGAGCGAGAACATTCCCGATCTGTTGCGTGGGCTGGAGGCGACGTTCCGCGAGCATGACCTGAACGGCGAGATCATCCTCGTCGACGACGGTTCGACGGACGATTCGGTGGAGGTCGCGCGGCGCGAAGGGGAGAGACTGGCGCGGTTCAAGCTCGAGCGTCACAAGGTCAACCTCGGGAAGACTGAGGCGCTGCTTACCGGGGTGCGAGCGGCGGAGACGGAATGGATCGTGCTGTTCGACGCCGACCTGCAGTACCGACCCGAGGAGATCCCGCGCTTACTCGCCGTGGTGGCGGACGACTACGATATCGTCTGCGGTCGCAAGGTAGGCAAGTACGAGAAGCGCCTGGTCTCCGGCGTCTACAATTGGCTCTCCCGCAGACTGTTCCAGGTCCCGGTGCGGGATCTGAATTCGATCAAGATCTTCCGCAAGACGGTGTTGGAGGAGATCCACTTGCGGCACGACTGGCACCGTTTCTTCGTCGTGCTGGCCCACGCGCGCGGTTATCGGGTGGGTGAGATCGATGTGGTACTGCAACCGCGAGTGCGAGGCGCGACGAAATACGGCGGCCGCCGGCGCATCTTCATCGGGTTCCTCGACCTGGTGGCGGTCTGGTTCCTGCTCCTGTTCAGCCGTAAGCCGATGCTGCTGTTCGGGTTTACCGGGCTGGTGCTGGTCGGATTGGGAGCGCTGGTGGGGGTCGCGGCTGTAGCAATGCGCATCATGGGCCAGGGTTTCCGGCCGCTGCTGAACCTGGTGATACTGCTGGCGGTGCTGGGCGTGTCGCTGTTCGGGTTCGGCTTCGTAGCGGAGTTGGTGGCCACGTTGCGGGCGGAAGTGGACGATCTCAGAGAGTCGATCCGCGAGCTCGAGAAGGGCGACTAGCCTCAGGCGGAAGGGTTGGGATAGCGGTGGCTGAGGAGCTGAAAGGGCGGAGTCTTTCCGGCGAGCGGCTGGGCTGGACCCTGTTTGCCGGGCTCGTCCTGCTGCACGTCGCGCTGGCACTCCTGGTATTCGACCCGAAACCGTTCGTGGGCGGCGACAACGCCGGCTACATGATCCTGGCGGAGTCGATCGAGACGGGGCAGGGCTATCGGGACATCCACATCCCCGGCGCGCCACGGCACGGACAGTACCCGCCCGTCTACCCGACGGTCCTGGCGATCGCCGGCGCGCTCGGCGGCAGCCTGATCACGTTCAAGATCCTCTCCACCGTCTTCACGGCGGCCTCCCTCCTCTTCCTCTTTCTGCTGGCCAGGCGGCGATTGGAGCTGGAGGGCGCGCTGGCGGTGGTTGCCGCGTTCGCGGTCAGCCCGGTGCTGGTCTACTACTCGCACTGGGTGCTCTCGGAAGCTCTGTTCGTCCTGTTGACCCTGGTCGCGCTGTGGGCGGCGGAGCGGCTGCTCGAATCGTGGCGCTGGCTGGCTCTGACCGTGGGGTTCGCGCTGCTGGCGTACTTGACGCGGTCGGCCGGGCTGCCGCTCGTGGCGGCGCTGCTGGTCGTGCTGGCCTCGAAGCGGCGCTGGCGGGAGCTGGCTGCGGCAGGTGGCGCGGCGCTGGCGGTCGGCATCGCCTGGTGGGGGTGGGGCAGGCTGGCGGCCGGCGAAAGCGCGCAAGTCTATTCGAGCAACTTCCTGCTGATCGACCCGTACGATCCCGAGCTCGGGATGATCGGGCCGGGCGGCTTGCTGGCGCGGGTGATCTACAACATCCGGCTGTACGCGATCGACGTCCTGCCCGAGTCGCTGGTCGGCGTAGCGCCGGGCATGCTGACGATGCTCGTAGCGTTTGTCGTGGCGCTCCTGCTCATCGCGCTCGCTCTCGTGGCCTGGGTACGGGGGATACGCCGAGAGCATGTCCTCGAGCTGTTCGTGTTCTTCTATGTGGGGCTGATCGTTCTCTGGCCGGAGGCCTGGACCGACAGGCGGTTCCTGCTACCGGTGTTGCCGGCGGCGTTTCTGCTCGGGGCCGCGGGTTTGCGCTGGTGTCTGGATTTCCTACGTGCACCGCGTCGGGCGTGGTCGGTTCCGGTATTCGGAGCGATCCTGGTGATGCTGGCCGTGCCGGGGCTGGTGCTGTCGATCGGCTACAGTCAGCGGTGCATGAGGATGTACCGTCAGGGCGACGAGTTGGCGTGTTATCCGGAGGCCTGGCGCGCCTTCGCGGAGATGGCGTACTGGGTGAGGGACAACACGCCGGAGGACGCGATCGTCGTCGGCCGCAAGCCGCGTCTGTTCTATATCTTCTCCGGGCGGCGGGGGAACGTCTATCCGTTCACCACGGACGAGGAAGAGATGCTGGCCTTCTTCGATGAGGTGCGGGCAGACTATGTGGTCGTCGTGCCGGTGAGTCGCACGACGTACCAGTACGTGCTACCGGTGGTCCTGAGCGTGCCGGAACGCTTCGAGGTCGTGCACAGCGACCAGGAGGAGATTCCGTCGTACGTTCTCAAGTACTACCCGGAGGGCGACGCGCCCAGCTGGCCCGAGGCCGAGGGTTGAGATGGGCGGTCCGGCCCGCGTTCTGATCCTGCTGGGCACGCGTCCGGAGGCGATCAAGCTGGCGCCAGTCGCCCGGGCGTTGCGGGCGCGGCGGGAGGCGGTCGACGTTCGCGTCGTCTCGACGGGGCAGCACGACGCTCTGCTCGATAGTGCGCTGGCGAGCTTGGAGCTGACGCCGGACGACGATCTGGGGATCATGCGGCCGGACCAGGATCTGTACGACATTGGGGTCGCCTGTCTGCAGGGACTGCGGTCGCTGCTGCGCTCGCTGGAGCCGGACGTGGTCGTCGTGGAGGGGGACACGGCCACGGTGTTCTTCGGCGCACTGGCCGGGTTCTTCGAGCGTGTCCAGGTGGCTCACGTCGAGGCGGGCCTGCGCTCGGGGAACAAGTGGGCGCCGTTCCCCGAGGAGATCTTCCGGCGGCTAACCGATACGGTGACGGACCACTACTTCGCGCCGACGGCGCGGGCGCGGGCGAACCTGGTCGCCGAGGGGGTGGCCGAGGGGCGGATCAGCGTGACCGGGAACACGGTGATCGACGCCGTCCGGGCGCTGGCCGGTTCCGGCGCGCCGGTGAGTGACTCGGCGCTCAGGGAGATCCTCGATTCGGGGCGGCGAATCGTTCTCGTGACGGCGCACCGCCGCGAGGCGTTCGGTGCGCCGCTGCGCGAGGCCTTCGGCGCGTTGCGGACGCTGGCCGAGTCGCACCCCGAGGACCTGTTCGTCTACCCGGTACACCCGAACCCGAACGTGCAGGGCGCGGCGCAGGAGCTGTTATCGGGAACGCCGAACTTCCGGCTGCTCGAGCCGCTCGCCTACTCCGATCTGGTGCATGTCCTCGCCCGCGCGTGGCTCGTGCTGACCGATTCCGGAGGCATCCAGGAGGAGGCGCCATCGTTCGGCGTGCCGGTACTCGTGCTGCGGGAAGTGACCGAGCGGCCGGAAGGTGTCGAGGCGGGTGTGGCGCGATTGGTGGGTACTTCGCGGGAGCGCATCCTGGAGCAGGGCGGGGAGCTGCTGGACGACCGGGAGGCGCACAGCCGCATGGCGCAGGCGAAGAACCCGTACGGGGACGGGCGCGCCGGCGAGCGCATCGCGGACATCCTGGTCCACCGACTACTCGATGTTCCCCGTCAGACGGAGGACTGGCACTGAGAGTCCTGCTGCAGTGCCTCTACTACCCCCCGGAGGTCGGCGGCCTGGAGAGCCATGTCGCCGGTCTCGCCGAGGGACTGGCCCGGCACGGCCATTACGTGGACATGCTGACATCGCGCTCGCAGCGCGGCTCCAAGCGAAAGGAGCGGCTGGGTGGCGTCAACGTCCGCAGGGTCTGGATGCCGGGCAAGAACCCGTTCGGCTGGATGGCACATACCGCCGGCACGATTCCGATCCACCGGCGCCTGGTGCGGGAGGCCGACGCGTGCACGCGCACACTTTCGCCAGTGCTGTGCCCGCGATGGTCACCGGCGCATACCGGCGGCGTCCGCTGGTGCTGACACTTCACACCAGCCATTTCTTGATGCGGGCCGGTAATCCGCGCTGGCGTCGGTTGTTCGCTCGCATCATCGAGTCGGCGGACTACCTGTTGGCGACGAGTGAGGAGATCCTGAGCGTGGCGCTCGAGATCCACCGGCATCCGCGCTCGGAGGTCATGACCAATGCGGTGGACACCGACCGCTTCGCGCCCGCCGACGGCAGGGAAGCGGGCGGTCGATTGCGGGTCATCGTGCCGCGGCGGCTCTATCCGAAGAACGGGGTGGAGTACTTCGTGCGGGCGATGCCGCTCATCGCTGCCGCTGTCGATGTCGAGGCGCGTATCGTCGGTGACGGGCCCGAGCGCGTGAGGCTGGAGGGTCTGGCGATACAGTTGGGTGTCGGCGATCGTATCGAGTTTGTGGGCGCGCGCCCGAACGAGGAGATGCCGGGCCTGTTGCGCGACGCGGATCTCGCGGTCATCCCGTCGCTGATCGAAGCGACGTCGATCGCGGCGCTCGAGGCCATGTCGTGTGGTCTCCCCGTCGCCGCTTCCCGTGTCGGCGGGTTGCCCGAGATCATCGACGAAGATGTGGGCGCGCTGTTCGAACCGATGAACCCGAGCGCACTGGCGGACGCCGTGATCGCGCTGCTGACGGGATCGGAGCTTCGGGAGCTGGGAAGCGAGGCCAGGCGCCGGGTAACGGCGAACTGGAGCATCAACCGGATGGTGCAGCGACACCTGGAGATCTACAACGGATTGCTCGATGAAGCGAAAGCGAAGAGTCGCAGGGGATAGTCCGCCGGCGGCAGAGTCGGCCTGGCTGCCGCGTTGGGCGCCTTACGCCATATTCGCCGTGCTCGCGGCCTTTCTGTTCCGCGAGTTCATCGTCTCGGGCGGGCTGCTGTTCGGGACCGATGTGGGGGCGCTCGGATACTACGCACGCCACTGGTACGCCGAGATGGTGCGGGCCGGCACCTTCCCGCTCTGGAACCCCAACATCTTCGGTGGTCTGCCGTTCGTCGACGCGATGCACGGTGACATCTTCTATCCGACCACCATCCTGAGCTTCATCATGCCGGCCCACCGGGCGATGGGCTGGAAGATCGTGCTCCACGTCTTCCTCGCCGGCGTCGTGACCTACGGCTGGCTACGTCACCTGGGGATCGGCCGGGCGATCGCGACCTGGGGCGGCGTCGCCTACATGATGGCCCCGGTCCTGGTCAGCCTCGTCTTCCCCGGCCACGACGGCAAGCTGTTCGTGACCGCCCTGGCCCCGCTGGCGCTCTGGGTCACCGATTGGTCGGTCACCCGCGGCGGTGCCTGGCGATTCGCGACGTTGGCGCTCACGGTGGCGCTGCTCATCTTCACCGCCCACATGCAGCTGGCCTACTTCACGACCTGGGCGATGGCGATCCTGGCGCTCTACAGGGTCGTGCAGGCGCGCCGCGCCGGGCGGTCGACCAAGCGCGTCGCACTCCGGTTCGGCGGGTTCGCGGTCGCCGGCGTGGTCGGCGCGCTCGCGATCGGGGCGCTGCAGCTGTGGACGCCCGTCAACTACCTGACCAAGTACTCACAGCGCGTGGCGAAGACGACGGGTGCGGAAGAGGCGACGGGCTACGCCTATTCGACCTCGTGGTCGCTTCACCCGGAGGAGGTGTTCGCGCTCGTCGTGCCCGAGTTCGTCGGCGTCAACATGTCGAGCGATGAAGGCCGCGTCGCGACGTACTGGGGGCGCAACCCCTTCAAGCTGAATCACGAGTACGCCGGCCTGATTCCGTTGCTGCTGCTACCGCTCGCCTTCCTGGTGGGCCGCAGGCGCGGCGAGGCGTGGCTGTTCAGCGGCCTGGCCGCGCTGAGCCTGATATACGCCGTGGGCGCGACGACGCCGCTCTTCCGGCTGTTCTACTGGCTGGTGCCAGGTGTGCGGCAATTCCGCGCGCCCAGCAGCATCATGTTCATCTTCGCCATCGCGGTGATCACGGCGGCGGCGCTGGGGCTGGAGGGGGCGAGGCGAGGCGATGCCGAGGGAGAAGGCGACTGGAGCGGGCGGGCCCGTAAGATCACGCTCTATCTCTGGGGGGCCTGCGGCGTTCTGCTGGTGCTCGCGGTTCTGGGCGCCACGGGCGTGCTGACCGGCCTCTGGGTGAGCGTCTTGTACCCAGGCATCGAGTTGGCGAAGGCGACGGCGCTCGAGATGAATCGTCCGAACATCGAGCGGGGGCTGTGGCTGAGCGTGCTGTTCGCGGGCTTGACGGCGGCTGCCTGGCAGCTGCGGGCGATGGCGAAGCTGCCGGAAGCGGTTTTCGTTAGCGCGCTCGTCCTGCTCAGCGTGGTCGATCTGGCGCGGGTCGATACGCAGTACGTGCGCGTAGTCGATGCGGGGCTCATCTATCCGCGCGACGATGTGACGCAATTCCTGCTTGACCGGCGTAGCGACGGCGAGCCGTTCCGCGTCCTGCGGCTGCCCAACGCCGTGCAGGGGTCGAACCACTTCGCCTTCTACGGGATCGAACAGGTCGCCGGGCATCACGGCAACGAGCTGGGACGCTATCTCGATCTGATCGAAGGCCAGCGCCTGTTCTCGGCGCGCATCCTCGGGCTGCTCAACGTCCGCTACGCCGTGGCCGGCGCACAGGCGGCGCGAGCCGGGCTGCCGGAAGCCTATCGCGGCCGTTCGGGCTTCGTCTACGAGCTGCCCGGCGGATTCCCACGGGCGTTCCTCGTATCGGCGTACGAGGTGCTCCCCGATTCCCTGGCGCTGCCGCGCCTCGAGGATCCCGAGTTCGATCCGGCCCGGACCGCCGTGCTCGAGCGGGCGCCCGATCTGGATCTGAGGGCCGGCGCGACGGGCGCGGTGGAATGGGTAGAGCGACGGGTCAACAGCCAGACGCTGCGGGTGGAAACGAGCGGGCCGGTGCTTCTGGTCGTGTCCGACAACTACTACCCCGCCTGGACGGCCAGCATCGACGGTGAGCGTGTACCGGTACTGCGGGCTAACCTCACACTGCGCGCCGTGCGCGTCCCGACCGGGAATCACGAGGTGCGCTTCGAGTATCGGTCGCCGATGCTGCGGGCGGCGCTGTGGACGACGATCGTATCGGGACTGGTCGCTGTCGGGTTGGTCGCAGCAGGTCTGTATAGGCGCGGACGGTCCGAATGTCCGGTCACCGATACCGAGGAAGGCGATAGCGTAGAGTGAGTGCGTCGCTCAAGCGATGGCTGGGCTGGACGGCAAGGATCGTCCTCACCATCGCCGTCACCTACTTCCTGTTTCGCTCGCTGCGCCTCTCGTGGAGCGAGATCGCCGCGCTCGACGCCGTGGACTGGCGCCCGCGGCCGGCACCGTTCGCCGCATCGCTCGCCGTCCTGCTCGCCGTGCTCGTCTATGCGGTCTGGCTCTGGATGGCGATGGTCAGGAGCCTGGGCGGGCCGGCGCTGCCACTGGTCGAGGCGATCAGGATCTTCTATCTGGCGCTCCTCGGTCGATACCTGCCCGGCAAGGTCTGGCAACTGGCCGGCTTGGCCTACCTGGCGGGCAAGAAAGGGGTGAGCCTGCCGGTCGCCACCTCGTCCGCCGTGCTGGGTCAGATCTTCTCGCTGGGCGCGGCGGCCTGCGTCGCGGCCGGGGGATTGGCGGTCGGGGTAGGGCAGGGGTACCCGAGTGGCGCCGCGCTCTGGCCGTTGGCGGTTCTGGCCCTCGTCGGTATCGCCGCGCTGGTCCCGGCGGCGCAGCGTCTGGCGCTGCGCCTCGCCTTCAGGCTGGGAGGCAAGGGCGAGGCGGCGCCCGAGCTCGACGGCTGGTTCGGGGCCCGCTGGCTGGCGCTCTACCTACCGGTCTGGCTGGGCTATGGCGTTGCCTTTGGGCTGCTCTGGGCCTCATTTCAGGCCCTGCCGGCGGTTTTCTGGCCCGGGGCCATAGGTGCCCTCGCCGCCGCCTATTTCGTTGGCTACGCGGCGCTTTTCGCGCCGGCCGGCGTCGGGGTGCGGGAGGGCGCGCTGGCCGTCCTGCTGGCGCCCTGGGCCGGCGCCGCGGCGGCGACGGTGCTGGCGGTGATCGCACGCATCTGGATGACGGTGGGCGAACTGGTCCCGCTGGGCGTGGCGGGCGGCGCCTGGGCTCTGGCCCGAATGCGCAAGGATCCTGAGAGCCTGACGCGATGACAGCCGAGGTCAAGAGAACGCTGGTCGTGATGCCGACCTACAACGAGCGGGAGAACCTTCCGCAAATCGTTCCGCTGATCCTGCGGCAGGATCCCGGCGTACGGGTGCTGGTCGTCGACGACAACTCGCCGGACGGGACCGGCGAGCTGGCGGACCGGTTGGCCGCGGAGAGCGAGCGGGTCCACGTCATCCACCGACCGGGGAAGCAGGGGCTGGGCACCGCGTATATCGCCGGCTTCAAGTGGGCGCTCGAGCGGGACTACGAGTACGTCTTCGAGATGGACTCGGACTTCTCGCACAATCCCGATCACATTCCCGAGTTCCTCGAGGCGGTACAGCAGTACGACCTCGTTCTCGGGTCGCGCTACCTCAAGGGCGTGACCGTCGTCAACTGGCCGATGTCGCGCCTGCTGCTCAGCTACTTCGCCAACCGCTACGCCCGCATCGTCACCGGCCTGCCGTTCACCGACACGACGGGCGGGTTCAAGTGCTACCGTCGCGAGGTGCTCGAGGCGATCGATCTCGATCGGATCACTTCGGAGGGCTACTCGTTCCAGATCGAGACGACGTTCCGGGCCTGGCGCAAAGGGTTCAGGATCGGTGAGATCAAGATCATCTTCACCGACCGCAGCGAAGGCGCGAGCAAGATGAGCGGCAAGATCATCCGCGAGGCGATCTGGAAGGTCTGGTGGCTGCGACTGCTCAGGATCGTACGCAAGCTCTGATGGCGCGGCCGGCGATATTTCTGGATCGCGACGGCACGGTGAGCGAGGAGGTCGGCTACGTCAACCACGTCGACCGCCTGCGCTTACTGCCGCGGACCGCGGAGGCGGTTCGCAAGATCAACGAGTCGAACTTCCTCGCCGTGCTGGTCACCAACCAGGCGGGCGTCGCGCGCGGCTACTTCAAGGAAGATTTGGTCCGCCGGGTCCACGCGCGGCTCGAAGAGATGCTGGCCGACGGCGGTGCGCGCCTCGACGGCATCTATTACTGTCCCCACCACCCGACGGTTGGCGAGCCGCCGTACCGCCGGGACTGCAACTGCCGTAAGCCGCGGCCGGGGATGATCGAGGCGGCGCAAAGAGACCTCGGGATCGACGTGTCCCGCTCGTTCATGGTGGGTGACAAGCACTCGGACATCGTCTTCGCCCACTCGGTGGGCATGAAGGGGGTTCTGGTGAAGACGGGCTACGGGTTGGGAGAGATCGAAGCCTGGTCGGCCGATTGGCCCGAGCAGCCCGACGAGATCTGTGACGACCTGCTGGACGCGGTCGATCGGATACTATCGCGAGACGACGGGTCCCGATGAAAGACAAGCTGATCAGCTGGCTCGCGGCCAGCGAAGGCAAACGGATCGTGATCTGGGGCGACCTGGTCGCCGACCACACGCTGTACGGCGATACGTCCCGGATCTCGCGCGAGGCGCCGGTCCTCATCCTGGAGAAGGAGTGGGACAGCGTCACACCCGGTTGCGCGGGCAACGCGGCGATGAACGTCGCGTCGCTCGGCGGCATCCCGATACCGGTGGGCGCTGTGGGCGACGACGAGATGGGTAGGCGACTGCTGGCGCAGCTCGCGGAGCGGGGCATCGACACGTCGTTAATCCAGACGCATGCGGGAGGCGAGACCGCGATCAAGATGCGGGTCCTGGCCGGCGGCCTGCATACGGTGAAACAGCAGGTCATCCGCATCGACTCGGACGGCGACTACGGCGCCGTCCCGGACGACGGGCTGAGTGCGAAGCTGGAGGCGGCGCTCGATGGGGCCGACGGCGTCATCGTCTCCGACTACGGGCTCGGCACCGTGCGTCCCGCTCTCTTCGAGTCGGTCGTCCGCAAGCGCTCTATGCTCAGCGTGATCGACTCGCGATACGACCTCGACGACTTCGCCGGGGCGACCTCGGCCACACCGAACGAGCCGGAGCTCGAGGAGCTGGCACGGGTCGAGTTCGGCGACGATGAGGAGGTGCTCGACCGGGCGGCCGCCGAGACCTTACGAGTCCTCGGCCTCGAAGCGCTGCTCGTCACCCGGGGCAAGCAGGGTATGGCGCTGTTCGAGACGGGCAAGCCGCGGCTCGACATACCGGTGTGGAAGCCCCAGGACATCGTCGATGTGACCGGGGCAGGCGACACGGTGATCGCCGCCTACACGCTCGCCATCGCGGCCGGGGCGCCGTTCGAGGATGCGGCGCGCCTGGCCAGCGTGGCCGCCGGGCTGGCGGTCATGATGAGGGGTGCGGCGGCGCCGGCCGCGCCGGCCATCCGCGCTGCGCTCGGCGAGAGAAAATGAGCAGAAGGGAGAGGAAGATCGTTGCAGCTCGTCCTTGGCCGCGATCACCTAGCCACCACGGACATCTCCATCCGCTCTGAACAACCGCATGTTTCTCGCATTAGCTGATTGTCTAGTCTATATGCCGTGCTGAGTGATCTCGGCCTTCCCGTCCTTATCACGACCGAGTACATGCTGCGCCGGCAGAATATGGCCATCGCCCACCATCGACTCGACCTCGCTGCAGCAACGATAAGGTCTATTGCCCGATTGGCAGAGGATAGCGAGTGACTCGTTGCCTTTTGGCACCCTGTCATTTCCCACAAGCTTGATCCACCCCTCGAGGCTGCTTCCGCCATCTTCCTGGCACACCCTAGCCAGGAGGTGCGGGAGATGGCCTATCGGGAGGTGGATATGTGGGAGATCCTGAACGTCCTGCAACGGATCGGGCGTGGGGAACAGATCTCGGCAATCAGCCGGGTCACTGGGCACAGCCGTACGACCGTCCGGCGGTACGTGGCCGTCGCCCGGCAGCTGGGCTGGCAGCGCGGGCTTGAAGAGCCGAGCGAGGAGCTGGCCGCTCAGGTCGCCGAGGACCTGGGGCCGCTTCCGCGCAGCCGGGTGCCGGGAGAAGTCGAACGGCAGCTCTTGCCTCATCGGGGGAAGATCCGGGCGTGGCTGTCATCGGTCATCCTATATTGCCCATCTGCGGTCATTGAAAACTCCCTACCTCCCAGGTTGAGAGAGGAGGAAGGGAGAGATGTTGGAGTCACGGAGATGCAGTGATAGCCTTGCCGGGAACGGTAACCTCGGGGAGGCATCGATGGTGGGAGCGGATCTGTGGAAATAGGTGGATCATCCTTCTGAGAAGTGACACAACCCGAATAGAAGTTCCTTGTGTTGGACGAAAAGGCATCCTAGGATTGACAATGGCGGTAAGACAGATCCTGGCTGTGTGAGAATCAAGTTCGCTCGGTTCCCTGTTGTACCTGAGCGGGTTGTTGTGCTGTAACCCTTTCTCAGAAATGGCGTCAGTGCGACGATGCAGGCCCCATTACTGCGTTGTCTGATGGAGTGCGCCGTGCAAAGGTGGCGCGTTCTAGCAGGTCGAAGTCCTGCCGGGGCAATTAGGCGGTTCGGCCCCCTAGCTACGGGTGGACGGTCGCTAAGTAACCGGCGGTCGTCAAGCCGCCCGGACAAAAGTCCTCGAAAGGAGGGCCAGCAACTCTGCGGGCCGTAACGCGCAGTGAACCCTGAGCAGGCCCCGAAAGGTCGTTGCGAGTGCCGACCCGCCTTCAATACGGGGAAGGCCGGAGCACCGGGATGGGAGGAACCGCCGGGCGTTCCGGTTGCTCGCCGGGGTAATGGGGGCGGGACGCAGAGAGAGAGCGTGACGCAATATCGGAGGCCCAACGTGGAGCGGGAGTCGCTGGCCCGCAACCGCTCGATGAGGGGCGGGCCACGGTGGGAGTCGGAGGGGCTCATAGTACCGGGGAAGCCGGGTAATGCTGGTGGAGGGAAGGGGCCCCGGTTCTGGGTGCTTCGGAAGGAGCGGAGGAGAGGGGATTGGCGATGAGTCTGGCAACTCCAGAGAAGATCCGGACGCTCCAGAGGAAGCTGTTGTGAGGCCGTCGCGGCGTGTCGACCTTGCAGGCCTTGACGTGAAACCAGTCCGAGAGCCGGATGCGGGAAATCAGCACGTCCGGTTCGATGAGGGGGTCGGGGAAACCGAGCCCCGGTGCCACGGCGTCCCGACTCGACTCTACTCACTTCAACGCTGCCTTACTCAGTGCTCGAGACCAAGAGGATATAAGCCATGCGGATTATCGTGACGGCTCTGTCCATGACTCTGTCTGCAGGCTCGCTATGCGCTCAGCAAATCATCGACCTGAGCTCGTTCGAGCGATGCAGGGCCTGCGAGGTGGAACTGGTCCTCGATCTTCGGCTGGGCGATCCGGATCTGCCTGGAGGGATTGAGTCGGAGGCCGCCGAGGTCGTGTTCGATGCGGTGCACGGCGGCTACGCCGTCTTTCACCGTGGTGGCGCACACGTTCAGCTTTTTGATTCTCTGGGGACGTTTCAGCGCGTGCTCGGCCGCGAAGGCGGGGGACCAGGCGAGCTTCGGATGCTTTCTGATGTCGCGTTTGCCGATGGCAACATCGTCATGCTTGATGTTGAAGGACGGAAGTTCGTGGTGATGAACCGGGCTGGGGAACTGGTCACCGACATCCGCATCGATCTTCGAACCGGTGATCTCCGGGTCGTTTCGACGGATACAGTAGTGATTGGGTCAATGGACATGCGGCCGGACCTTGTAGGCTACCCCTTGCATCTAGTTTCGCTCAGCGATGGCGCGGTGTTGCAGCATTTCGGATCGCTTGACGGTGAATGGAACGCGGCGGCGGAACCATTTGCGGACCTGATCCGTCTTGGACAATCAGTTGGGGATCGGTCGATCTGGAGGGGATATGTCAGCCGACTGCGACTCGAGGAATGGGGCCTCGATGGCTCCCTCGTCCGGGTGGTCACCGGCGATTTTGGTTGGTTCCCCCCTGCGGTCCGCGTTCGGGAGGGCCCACATTCGTATCTGGCTAGCAGCGACGTTGATCGGGACGAGAGGCTCTGGTTGATCACAACGGTCCCTGACCCGGACTGGAGACGTGTCCAGCGAGGAGCTGGGCCTGAAGGCCTCCTGAGACGAGAAGACTATGATCGGTGGTGGAATTCTCGTCTCGATGTGTTCGATCTCAGGACCCAAGAGCATCTCGGTACCATCACGTGGGATGAGTCGCGCGTCTTCCTTACTAGCCGCAAGGGAAGGACCCTTGTCTACCTTGTCGAATACGACGAGCGTATGGTTCCGCGAGTGGCTCTGTATCGCTTAAGCGTCAAGGCCAACCCGTGATCAGGAGTGAGAGACAATGGAGCCTGGAAGGCTGGCAGCCAGGCTGTTGGTGGCAAGCTTCGCGATCATCGTGCCGCTCGCCTTTCTTGCTGCCCGAGGCTTAGAGCCCGAAGTGTCGGTCCGCGCGCGAATAGGGAGCATTCTGGCAACTCTCCCGGCTCTGGACCAATGCTGGACTCGCTGTACGACCGATGGTTGCACTGGGCAGGACCACAGGAATTACTGGGGAGTAGGAAGTGATGATGGTCCGGTCCACACTTGCGGCTCCAATGAAGGTGGTTGTGCTTGGCACAGAGAACAGTGCACCAAGCAGGAGGGGCCTCCCATAGGGCAGCTCCAGAAGCTCATCCCATCGCTGGACGGCGATGGAATCCGGTACTTCCTGGAGTCGACAGAAGCACTTACACTGAACACTGACCGCCGGGCCATTCAGCTACTAGGGTGCGACGGAGAGGTGATCTTGTCGGTGAATCTGACGCCGACGCAGGAACTGGAGCTGGCAATTGATGAATAAGGGAGCGGGGCGGGAGGTTCTCTGGGAAGTTATCGTAGGTTACATGATTTAGGTTCCGCGACCTCGCTTCATTCGTCTCGGGGGCCGATCGAGCGAGGGGTCGCTCGGGTGTCGTGGAGCGTCGAGTAGGGGATCGGTCGCGAATCCATGTTCGGGCCCCCTCGTGACGACAAGGGCGAATCTAGTAGCGTTTCAGCTCGAGGTGCGAGGTTTTCTTCCGGACACCGCATAGCGCCGCGGCAGGAAGCGAAAGGGGCCGGGCGTTGGACGTGAACGACGCCCGCCACGCTCGGCGAAAAGTGCTTGCCGTGCATGTGAGCGGGCGTTAGTATGTATGACACGGGCGGGATGAATAACGCCTTGATTCATGTCCCTTGAGAATCAATCCGCACTGTTACTGTAGCTTGAGCGGGTTTCTTCGAAGGAAGCCCGTATCCTTCACATCGGCTCTTGATCTGACGAGGTGCGCCCTCTGTTGGGCTTAGTCGTGTGCTAGCTTCCTAGTTGTTCAAGAGTAGGGGGCAGCTCATGCTAACTGCAGTCGTTCTCTTGTTGGCTCTCTCCACAGGGTTCATGCGCGCCCAGCATGTCATCGACCTGAGTTCATTCGAGCAGTGCAGGGACTGTGAACTGGAAATTCTGCTTGATCTTCGCCTGGGTGATCCTGATCTACCGGGAGGGATTGAATCCGAGTACGCCCACGCGGTGTTCGATCAGGCGCATGGCGGCTACGCTGTCTTCCGGCGTATGGGGACGCACGTTCAACTGTTTGATTCCCTGGGGGCGTTTCAGGGCGTGCTGAGCCGCGAAGGCGGGGGTCCAGGCGAACTGCGGGGCCTCACTGCTGTCGCGTTCGCGGATGGCAACATCGTAATGGTCGACGTCGGGGGCCCGAAGATTATTGTGATGAGCCGGGATGGCGGATTAATTGCAGAGAATCGAATCGATCTTCCCGCCGGCGACTTCCAGGTGATTTCAGCGGATACCGCAGTGATTGGGTCAATGGACCGGCGGCCCGACCTTGTGGGTTACCCCTTGCATCTGGTCTCGCTGAGCGATGGCGAGGTGTTGGAGAATTTCGGATCCCTCGGGGGAGAGTGGAGCGCGGCAGAGCCGTTCGCGACACTGATCCTCATTGGGAAACCAGCTTGGGATAGGTCGGTCTGGAGGGGATACTATGGACGACTGCGCCTCGAGGAATGGACGCTCGACGGGTCACTTGAGCGCGTAATCACCGGCGATTTCGATTGGTTCCCACCCACGGTCTACAATCAGGAGGGCCCACCTTCCTCGCTCCGTGCCTTTGCCACGGATCGAGATGAGCGGCTCTGGCTCCTCACGAGGGTCCCAGACGAGAACTGGAGAAGAGTCCATGGGGGGAGACTGGGGCCCGAGACGCTCATCACACAAGAGCAGCAAGACAGGTACTGGGATGCTCGTCTCGACGTGTTCGACCTGAGGACTGAACGGCATCTCGGCACTGTCAGGTGGGACGGGACGAAGGTCTTCCTTACCAGCCGTAGAGGGACCGTCCTCGTGAACTTGGTGGAATACGATGAAGAGATGGTTCCGCGAGTGGCTCTGTATCGCCTAGCCATCAAGGCCAACCCGTAGTGCAGGAGGGGCAACAATGAAACCGAGAAGGCTGGTACGTAAGTTGCTGCTGGCGTGTATCGCCGTCACCGTGCCGCTCGCTTTTCTTGCCGCCCGAGGCTTTGAGTCTGAAGCGTCGGTTCAAGCGCGGGTAGGGAGCCTTCTGGCGACCCTCACGGTTGACTGCTACCTTAAGTGCACGTGGAACTGTCTGGATGAGGGCTACCACGAGACCACCGGCAGCGGCACGACCGCTGAGGGTCCTTACCACGACTGCGGCTACAATACCCTTGGCTGTGACTGGCACGAAGAACGTTGCGGTGGCGGCCCGACAAGACGTGGAATTGCCGAGCTTGAGAAGCTCATCCCATCGCTGGATGGTAATTCAGTTCTGGGCTTCGTGCAGTCCACAGAAACACTCACACTGAACCTTGACCGCCGAGCTGTTCAAGTATTGGGGTGCGGCGGGGATGTGGTGTTGTCGGTGAATCTGACGCCGACGCAGGAACTCGAGCTGGCAATTGGTGAATAAGGGAGCCTGATGCGTAGTCTGGCCATTCCTGCGATCCTCCTTTCCGGATGGAACGCAGGCAAACTACAGCGAACCAGGGTTGCCTGAGCCCCACCGTCCCCAGAGCGATCCCGTCGGTTACATAATATGCATTATGCGCCAATCGGCTCACTCTCGGGGCTCACCTATATCTCGCCCCTATCGTCCTCTAGCCTCCCTCGCTTGAAGTAGGTTCTCCTACCGCTTCGGCCGGCTCCGGCGACGTGAGCACCAGCGATTGGGCCTTCACCTCCGCCGTCTGCATCTCGAAGTAGGCGCGGGCCGGGCTGTCATCCGGGAGCAGCGCGAGGATCTCATCGTAGAGGGCTGCGGCGCCGGCGAGATCGCCGCTGGCGGCGCGCAGGCGGGCGGCGGCCTCGAGGGCGCGGCGCTGGTCGGCCCGATGCCGGGAGCGTCGCCCGACATCCTCGTAGACGGCGATGGCCTGTGCGGTCTCGCCGAGCTGCTCGTAGGCGGCGGCGAGCAGGAAAGCGGCCCGACTCGAGAGGGGGTTCGAGCCGACCTTGTCGGCGGCGCGTCGTGCCGGTTCGACGGCTTCGGCGGCTCTGTCGTCCATGAGCAGCGACTGGGCCAGGAGCAGGCGTGCCTCGCGGCTGTAGGGTGTGTTCTCGAACTGTATGAGGAAGGTGCGCAGGCGATCGACGACGTTGGTGGTCTGGCCCGTCTGGAGGTCGTAGCGGATGGCA
>Ga0180437_10000213_pt1 | contig 120107 bp, 126 predicted proteins | sample SS_ome_4_FD_132410 | JGI IMG/M metagenome (GOLD analysis project Ga0180437, IMG submission 132410) | Hypersaline lake sediment archaeal communities from the Salton Sea, California, USA - SS_3_D_1 metaG | ecosystem: Environmental > Aquatic > Non-marine Saline and Alkaline > Hypersaline >...
CGAAAAGACCGCCAAATTCATCTTTAATGATCCTAGCAATATCTATTTCCATCTGATAGATAAGGCAGTTAAGCTCAACGGGAGCAAAATCAGAACAGCGATCCTCCCAACGAAATGTCGTATCATGACCAGACTCTCTACAGGCACGATCATGGACAAAAAACTGATCAAGCGCAGGATCTTTCAAAGATCCATTTCGATATTTTTCCTCAAAAAGCTTGGGATCCATCCCACGTCTTTTTGCATAACGAACAAAAATATGATTAAAATGGCCAGGCTCCACCTCAGGTGACGGCCCTGTACCGCTACCGTGGTAACGATTTAACCCTATGGGGGTAGTCCGACTTGGGGCTGTCCATACCTCCCAATACTCTTTTATGGCGGCCTTAAGAGCCCGTTCAAGCCAAGCCTTTGTTTCATTATTTTTAGGAAGTTGAGCGTAGGTTTCCCGTATCATAGAGGTGATAAACGGTGGTTGAGAGCGCGTGAGGTAATAGGAGCGGTTGGCATTTAGAATTTTCCCATAGTGCTCTAACTGGTAAACGAAGTTATCAACCATCGCCTTGGCCAATTCAATTTCCCCGTCGACAATGAGACCTTTGAGAATAAAATAGCTGTCCCAACCGTACATCTCATTAAATCGACCGCCGGGAACAACAAAAGGGACTCCCCTATATCCGCCTGATTCGGTTTTCTTTATAGCCAGTGATAATAGCCCGTGCTTTCCCTCAAGCCCCTTAACAAACTCCGGAGTCACGCTTTTAGGTAACCTTTCAACCTTCAATCGACCCCCAAAATCCTTGGCTGCTTGTGAAAAGTATATGTACGCCTCTGTATCGTCATGAGGAACGTAAAGGTATTGAACCTTTCCAGAAGAGGTTTTTGAGTCTTCGAGAATCTGCGAAAGATGCTCTTTATCAATCCGCCTAGTCAAGCCATGCCAATAGTGCTTGATAAGGCCTGAAAGCCTACGTACTGGGTTTTCGTATATTTCGCTTTCTTTGATTCCAATTTCTTTATGACCGGCAAGTTCCGCCCTCTTCAATATCTGAAAAAGTACAGATTTGTGATACGGGTCCGTGAGCTTAAGAGGTGTTCCCCCATCCGAAGTGACCTGAAAGCAAAAATTATCTCCGAGCTGCTCCCACCTCTTACGCAAATCTCGAATCTTGCATGTGTCAGACGGAGAAAACCCTGTTTCTTCGATAAGTCGTTGCAGTGTATCTGCAACTGGTACAGTTTGAACTTTTGTTCGTTCGACACCAGAAGGTTGTGCAGAAAGCTGGATCGGGCAACCCAAAAGTACAGAAGCAGAGAGTACCGAGACCGGAAGTAGAGAAGGCATACAAAGCTCATCCTTTTTACATTTTTTCACCATCATCGTATGCTCCCCCCAATTATGTCCACATTCACACCATTTTTATCCATACCTGCTAGCTCCTGAGCTACTTTTTTAGAAGAAACACGCTCGTTTGGATTCACTTTCAACATACAGGCGATGAGACGGTCAAGTGGCTCTAAAGATTGTAGTAACTGTTCTTGAATAGCAGCATATTTTATATCGAAGATCCCCCTTTTCCTTCCCCGCAAATTAGAAAGAGCATAGTCTAACTGATGAAGAAGAGAAGGACTTCTCATCTCAAGAAAAAGCATGCCTAAAGACCACACATCTGCTTTTCCAAAAGCAATCATAGGACCCAGCGCCTCTATTACTTCAGGGGCCTCGTACTGACCATCCCCTGTTGTCGTCGAGGATCCAATGCGTGGAGCAGGATCAAAATCGATGAAAAAAGGTATTTTATTCCCGTCCAAACAGACATTATCGGTTTTAATGTCATAATGGCAGCGACCACCTGCATGAAGTCTTGCAAGATCGTCAGCAAGTTTGTGCCCTATTTTAATGGCGTCATCAACAGACAATGGGCCCGAGTCCTCTATATAGTCGTACAGCGACTGCTCGAAACAAGGAGAAAGCGCCCGGGGTTCTGGTGTGCCAGAAGATCTATCGACAAAAAGATAACACGACGATCTTGGCTGTACATCTTCGTAGAGCTCCGAGAAGATTTGTGTCTCCCGGATCATCTTTTTTAATCTATCGTCAACGTTATACCCTTCATCATTTGGACGAGACACGGCATATAAAGAGCTTCTTCCCGATTCGGTCACCCATAGGGTTTTGTCGACAATATTGTAAGAGCCCTCACCAATATTAGTGAGATGAATGAGAAATTCAAGCTGTCCGCCTACCTCCCGCCAATCTAGTGAACACGAACCCTCAAGCTTTATCGTCCACCACTCATCTGGAGTTTGTGCGGACGCATTACGAAGCATCTGTTCATTGTTCTGTATGAAGGGAAGCGCCCATGAAAAGGCCCGCTGTACCAACTCGTATGACTCTTTCTCGCACGCCAGCCGAAGCGCGCTCACTATATCGGAGGGAGAAGAGCTAGGACCTAAATTTTCACTATGCAAAGGAGCAAAAGGGCATACCGGAAGAACACTGTTCTTTAGTTCAGAGGACATACTATATAGCGCCTGTATTACTTCTTATTAATTAGTTAAGGAAACATTTTACTAACTAATGTATTAAAAAGCAATTACAAGGCGATTGTCTTCCGCACGAACCATCACAACTTCTTGGTAATCTGGATGTTAAGAAAGACTGTGCTCTTTCACCTCCGTATGTACAGCTCCCTCAGCATGTTGTACTTAACATCTTGAATCTCTCTTTTAAGAGTACGAACTTCTCGGGATATCTCTTCAAATTCAGGAATTTTCAACGTGCTCTTATCCAGATTCGCGTACTTTTCACCTGCTTCCCATCTCTCGTACACTCTATCGAATTCCTGATAGCGAACCCTGGCAGCCTTAATGTCTGACTCTGCCAACGCCAAAATGGCCTCGTTTTCGTCCTGAACAGCTCTCCTTAGGGCCTCGTTTTCGCGCTCTGCTGCTTCGATTTCGGCTCTTTGCTCAGGCGATATTTCCACCGGCAACACATCCTGGTCACTTTCCAAACTGGAAAATTTGCTCAACAACTCGCTATAGACTCTGCCACAATGAGCACATTTACGAGAAAATTTCGCCCATCTAGCATTATCCCTTTTTACTGTTTTGGACAATTGAGCAACCCTGCCTGATAGAATCTCACGCCTGTTGATGTACTCTTCTAAAAGTCTCTCACGCTCCTCTGGGCTTTCGACCTGTTGCACTCTATCAACCCCGTATCCAACCAGCTCAATCTCCCATAATACTCTTTCTATTTCTTGATTTACCATCCAATCACTCTTACGTATCCAATTCTGTAGCTTGTTTAAAACTTCCGTTACATTTTTGAGTGATTTCGGTTCATATCCGAAAAAACGAACCACAAAATGCCACCATTTTCCCTCGATTGATCGCCTCACACGATTGGAATATCGCCTCAGTGATTTTTCTAACTTTTTTGCATATTCATAGGATGAGGGCTTCTCTTCTTGGAGTAATGCCAAGCAGCGCTCTGAGACATCAGCAATCTGCTTTGTTCCGAAGCGCGCATCTTTTATCTCTCTTGCTGCAAAACGAACGTGCTCTCCTTCACCCTCAGCTGATATGTATTTCCCATCTTCAATCTCGCCCAACATATCGACAAAATTTTGACACTGCTGAAAATCCATATCATGAATGGACATATATACCACCAACCTAAAATGATTATATTTTTTACCAAATAATCTATAAGACCAATTAAAACAACAAACAACACCTTGCACCCATCTCTTTGTTTTATTATAAGGCAGATCATAGACAAATATGTGTACCGCACCGCGGAACAATTAAATATGAGGTGATGTATGAGCAGCGTTAATCCAAATATACCAGTAGGACCAGGAAGAGCCCAACAGGGAAAACCTCCCGAAAAGAGCAGACAAACCTGCGCAGGACATACGATTTCGTTTCAACAAAGAGGAATCACTGGACGTATGAAAAGTGTCCGACACTGCATACAAAACGCCAAAGAAGAGATGAAAAAGCTGCAAGATCAACCTCATCAGCAACAAATAATCGCCCTAGAAGGTCTGCATAAAGATGTAACGAGTCACATAGGGGAAATAAAAAATAAGATAGAAAACCAATCACGGGTCAAAAGAACTTTTTTGAGACAACAGAGAACATTAACACGATTGGAAAAATTTCAAGATGAAGTTACACAGCAACTCAAGGCCGCTAAAACAGCCCAATCCCAACCAAGAACAGCTGTCAATCGCCCACTACCTACCCCACCCCCACGTCGATCACCCACTACCGCACGCTCACTTCCCCCTATTCCACAAAGAGGGGCAGGAAATGCGGATATAAAAACGGTTGACCAAGTTGTCAATCGACAACTCTTTATCCTCAATGAAACAAAAAGAAACCTTTCCGAACAGGCAGAAAGCCCCCATCTCTCCGAAGCAAGAATAGCAAAAGAAGATATTGCCGGACTCTGCAGCGAGGTAGAAGCTCAGCTCTCAAAATTGTCCGGTGATCTTTCACGTTTGGGAAACTCCGGCGAAACAGCCGAAATCAAGAAAAAAATAGCAGATAGCTACACCCTTCTACAGGAACTTCGTAACTATACGTAGATTTCAACCGTAACTAAGACTGTCGTAGATAGGGTATAACCTTGACTCTTAAAGACTCGTCTCGTAGCAGTCCTTGCTTGTTGGCAGCTCGAACATTTCCAATCCAAGTCTCTAACTCTCTTTGTATCGCCGCATTCGCATCAGCACCTCGATACTTATGAGCCAATTTTAGCATCAGGTCACATGTTGTCGGCTGTATAGATTGGTACAGCTTGAAACGCCTTTTTACCACAACGTTTTTACATATAGCCAAGACAATGCCACCACCGTTTCCTAAGACAATACCACTGAAAATAAGAATATTAGCCCCAGGAACAAACGTCCCCACAAGAATGAGCGTTGCCCCTGCAACTGCAGCAACTAGTTTCGCCACCGTTATCACCTTTGCAGCTCTAGGCATCAGATCAGAAGAGATTTTCATATCCTTATGTACTTCATATACCTCAGATGCAAGAGAAATAACCCTAAACACAGGCGAAATATGAGAGCAAATAGGAGCCACCGAAGACAAGGCCGGTGCAATCGTCTTTCCCAAGACCTCTAACGCTTTAAAAGAAGACGAAGTAACAGCCGTCAGAGCCCCAGAAACAGCAGAGACAAGATTAAGAGCGGTCTGAACTTTATCATCAGGGTATGCCCGCGACCACTCAGCAACTATCTCCCTCTTGGTCTCTTTAATCTCATCTTTTGTAAGCTCTGTTGAAAGAACCTCATAGAATGTAGCATTGCCAGCTCTACATTTCTCACATACCTTTTCAAGCCGTGCAGCCTTCTCTTTATCGTCTGATGACTGCGCAATCCAATGCTGCAAAATCTCTCGATCGGAAACAACACTTTTGTCTCTCGACTTTTGAAACACATAAAGACCTAAAGCCATAAGAGGAAGCGAAACCGTCCACATAACCGCTGTCGCAATAGCAACTACCTTCGGAGAACAAGAGAGCAGATTCCCAACTCTGGCTGCAAAATTTGCAAAGTCATTAGTAGGCCTTTCTGAAGAAACCAGCATCGCCCTCGGCATCAGCGCTGCCGCCCAAGAAGAGAGAGAATCACACGCGTGTTGCGTTAATCCAAGAGCAAGAAGGCTATGCCCTAATCCAGGAGCCTGTTTTCTTAGAGCCATCCCTCCAGAAACTGCTGCCACATTCATGCAGAAACCAGGAACAGACCCAGAAAAAGAGATCCATGCCTCTCTTTTATCGATCCCTAAATACGAGCCTAACGCATTTACCGTCCCATTTTCCCTACTCGAAAGTCCCACAAAACTGTTACTATGAACAAACCAGCGTATCCACTCTTTAATCCCCCCCTCTCTCAAGGCCATCCAGGGGAAAATAATAAATCGAGGTGCCTCTCCACTCCGATATGAATGGGTTAAACGATATCCTAAGAGACAGTGTCCCACAGCCTCGTGAATAAGGGTGCTTAAACTCGCAATTCGAGTTGCACACGCCAACGCCAACCCTCCGACCGCTCCACACACTGCCTGAAACATCTTCTTTTGTCTAAGACAGCGCATATCGTGAGATGTCGGTAGCAAAGAGATCCAACTTTTGATCTGGAGATCATATACTTTCTGATCAGAAGTGGAGAGATCTGGATGAACCAATTCAATACCAGTTTTTCCAACATGTCGTTGTTCACCCAAATGAGAGTCAGCTATCGTAGATACCATTTCAACTCCTATCACATGACTTTTCTCTCACCCAAGAGGGAAAGAAAGCCAAACCCTTTTCAAACCTTCGTAATGGTCGCTATTGAAACCCAAACTGCGCACCATTCCTCTCAAGGCTAAGCAAAACGAACGAGGTGCGGCAAGAACAGTGTTGTCACCTTGTCGGAGACCAGTATTTGTCGCAGCCACCTCACAAGGGAAATAGCGTAAGTTCTAACGTAGAAACTAGACGTGTAAAAATCTACAACCATACACCCATCGGTCGGATGGTACCATAGACCTCCTCGCCATTTCAACATATTGAGAAATTAGTCCAGAAGGCGCTGTAGTTTTTTCCTTAAACCAGAGTCTTTTAAAAGCCCAACTCGGTTGGCAGCCCGAATGTTTTTAACCCACTGGGTTACTTCTTTTCGTATTCCCGCATCTTTGGACTTTCGATGCCTACGCGCAAACTCCAACATCAGATCACATCTGGCAGGCTGTATAGACTGATATAATTTGAACCGCCTTTGTACCACAATGTTTTTACAAAGAGCAAAAACAATGGTGCCCCCGGTACCTAAAGCAATACCACAGATAATAAACAGGTTTATGCCCGGAATAAAAGAGCCTACAATAAGAAGTGTCGACCCGGCGACAGCAACAACAAGTTTTGCCACACTCAACACTTTTGCCGCCTTCGGCACCAATTCAGAAGAAATCTTTAGATCCTTATGAACCTCGTAAACTTCAGATAAAAGAGAAACGGTCCCCAGAATAGGTGAAAGATGAGCGCTGCCCCTAGCAATAGGAGCCAAAACAGGGACAGTCGTTTGCCCTAAAATCTCAAAGACCTTTGAAGAAAGCGAAATAACGGTTGCTACAGCCCCCGAAATAACAGAAACAGTATTTAAAACAGTCTGAACTTTATCTTGAGGATACAGGTGCGCCCACTGAGATAAGATCTCCTCTTTAGACTTTTTTATCTCATCCTTTGAAAGTTCTTTCAAAAGAACATTATAAAATGGAGCACTGCCCCTTCTATATTTTTCATACAGCTCTTTAAGCCGCTCTGCCTTCTTATCATCAATCGACGATTGAAGAATCCAATGCTGCAAAGCTTCCCGGTCAGAAACGAGATTCCTATCTCTGGATTTTTGAAAAAGGTAGATACTAAACGCTAAAAGAGGAATAGAGGAAGTCCATACAGTTGCAGTCGTGATCGCAACTGTCTTTGGAGATAAAGAGGTTAATCTACTTACCCTTGCAGCAAAATTTGCAAAATCATGGCCCGATCCCACTTTTGTTGCTAATGTCTCCGATGACATCATCGCAGCACTCCAAGGATACACTGAATTGGCAGCGTGTTGTGTCAATCCAAGAGCAACAAGACCATATCCTAGTACCGGGATCTTCTCCCTTACAACCATTCCAGTTGATACTGCAGCTGCATTAATAAAAAATCCTGGAATCGAACCTGACAAAGAGATCCAAGCCTCTCTCTTTTCCACCCCTAGATATTCTCCTAGGGCATTTACCTCCCTGCTCTTTCTCCAAGCAAGACCGGCTATTCCATCGTTATTAAAGAGCCAGTGTAGCCATCCATTGAAGCCTCCCTCTTTGAAGGCCTCCCATGAACAGACGACATAACCCGGCCCGGCCCCCCGAGCATATAAATATGTGGAACGAAAACCCAAAAGACAGTGGCCTACAGCCTCATGAATGAAGGTGCTTAAACTCGCAATTTGAGTAACCGTAGCCATCAACAATCCACTGAGCAAACCACCGCTCACCTGAAGAATTTTCTTTCCATTGAGAAAAAAAAGACTTTCAGGAGCGCGCTGCAGTGAGATCCAACTATTGGCCATTAGGGCATACACTTTTTTTTCTGAGGACGATAAGCCACGAGAAACAGGCCTTGAGATAATCTTGTCGAAGTCTTCTTGACTGTCGCTTACCCCAAATATTTTGGCAAAATTAATAGCCACCATGCTCCCCCCAGCGTCCCTAGCTTCTTAACTAAAAGAGCCCTATAAGTCATTAAAAGAACAATTATGAAGCCCTATCGATTCTATGACTCGTCACATGTGTAACGACCGATACTATTGGCATATGCCCGAGTCAATTCATTTTTTAAAAGAGAAAACCTCCACTATTCTGCTGAATTTCATCTAAATAGTCAGAGATAGGTCACAATCAGGGGTTCAAACAAGGACTGTCCAGAGCAAGCCCCATAGCATGAAGACCACAATCGACATGCACAACTTCGCCCGTTATAGCAGAGGCAAGAGGCGACGCCAAAAAGGCAGCTACATGACCCACTTCTACAGCTTCAACAGGTCGATGCAAAGGCGCATTAGCTGTGGAATAGTCGATCATCTGATCGATGAAGCCAATGGCCTTGGCAGCTCTGCTACCATAAGCACCAGCGGAGATTGAATTTACACGAATACCATATTCGCTACCCACCTCGTAAGACAAGGTCCGAGTATCGCTCTCAAGTGCTGCTTTTGCAGAGCTCATCCCACCACCATAACCGGGAATAACCCGCTCAGAAGCAAGGTAGCTAAGGTTAAGAGCTGTACCACCCCGGCTCATATGAGGAGCAAAATGAGCAAGTAGACTAACGAAGGAATATGAAGAGGCGCTCATAGCAGAAAGATACCCTTCCCTTGATGTTTCAAGAAGAGGTTTTTTAATTTCAGGACTGTTGGCAAGAGAATGAACAAGAATGTCAACGGATCCATGTTCCTCACTGATACGAGAAGCTACCTCAGATACAGTATATCCTTGCGCATTCTTATAACGTTTGTTCTCCCTGATCTCTTCTGGAACATCTTCCGGCCTGTCAAATGAGGCATCAATAGGATAGATGGCAGCAAACTCAAGCATAGACCCATCCTCAAGACGCCTAGACTCATCAAACTTCCCCGAAGAAAAGGCGGAGGTAAAAATATTGATCATGGGTGTCCATGTTCCAACCAAGATCGTCGCTCCAGCTTGGAACATCGCCTTAGCAATCGCCCATCCAAAGCCTCTATCATCACCAATCCCAGCAATAAAGACTTTCTTCCCCTTCAGATCAACAGATAACATACCCCATCTCCACAAAATATTTAGTCAAAGAGAGAGAGCATAGCAAAGAGACAGAGTTTGAATCAGCGCTATTTTCCAGATTTGTCCTTTTCTAAACACCACGACCTATACCAAGCGGTAGCAACAAGGGCACGCCCTTCCGAAACATGCTCGACAAGCCGCTGCTCCAGAAGCTCCGGAGTCTGTGTCGTTAATGTTGAGTACGCAGAATCTATCCAAAGATCTATACGCTCACCTTCAAAGGAGAAAGAAGCTGGAAGCTGTACCTGTTCTTGGCAGAAAATATCAATACCAACACAAGCCAGACACGAGAGAACAAAATGCACACAATGTGGACCGCGAAGTCCCCACTGTGAAAAATCGTATCCATCGGCTTCAAAAAGCCTCATGATACGGGCAAATCCCTCCTCCGTGACCGGAAAAGCAGCTGCAAATGTTGGCAGATGACCACCAGAACCAATCTCAAGCTGACCGTCTGGAAGGGGAGAAAAGAGATACTGAGCAGGATTTGGATCTTTGTTGCGAGAAAGACGAAGCATTTCATCAAAATAACGAGGAGCAAGTCGGCCAAACTCTCCCGTATGCCCCCCTTCAAAAATCCATGGCTCCCCACCCCGTTTTCCAGAAAGGATGATCCACGCATGGCCTGTATGAGGCTCTTGAGAGGAACAAAGACTTTGGAGCGTTGAAAGGTAACCAGCAGGAGAAGAGTAGTCAAGATGACGAGCATCGACAAGAACAACAAGGAAATGGTCCCCTTCACCATTAAACTGAACAGAGCTACGCTCACACTCTTTTACCTTAGCCAAATAGTGATAGCGACAAGAATGGTTCGTATGGGGAGAGCAGCCGCAGACAACAAGTAAAAGAAAGAGGATTAAAAACCTGCTCATGGCTCAATCCAAAAGGTTAACGTCTCCGGTATCTCTCCTCGAAGACACTCAAAATCGATCTGCCAGTCATTTCCACGGTTTTTTTGGAGTCGCTGCTGAGGTCTATCTCCCATTGAAACAATACCTATAGTCTCGATCTCTGTCCGACAAAGACCAAGAGTAATATCACCTATACGAACCCCCTTGAAAGGATCAAAAACAGTTCCCCCAAGATCGGAAATAAAGTCTCCCATCTCACTCTTTTCCACGTACGCTTTTAACAGCGTCTGCGCCTCTTCGATCTTCACCCTTAAAAGCCACCTCCCATCTCGCTGTGAAAGCGCTACTACTTTTCCTCTTGGAAAATCAAGAGAAAGCGTCCCCCTCGGCATAACAATACGAGCAGGGCAAAAGCCTGCCCGAGAATGCGAAGGAGGAGTAAAAAACGCACAGGAAAGCGTTGATTGTCCAACAGACTCTATACACCACTCTTTCGAGCTATACCATTGCTTTTGCGTCCTCAGTAGTGGCACCTTTGAAGGAGAAACGCGAGCATACTCAAGAGCTGTCAGATATGGCCACTGCCTTTTTTCAAGAGCTGTCGATGTATATAGGCTCATCAGACAATCAAAAATCGTTATCTCCGGAGATCCTCCAAACTGAAAAACATCCAAAGCGGGACCACGATAGGTCTTTTTACCCCACAGAGACTGAGCTCTATCCAAACATTCTTGAAACAAAGACGTCGATTGTAGAGAAGAAAGGAGAGTACCCAATAGAGAAGGATTCATCCACTCCTTCGAATCTATAAAATCACTCCACGCATTTCTTAAAACCTCTTCTCCTTTCTTCAGAGCGAGCATAACCTTTGCCCATGCAGGCAGCTTCATAGATTGCACAATCTCTTCGGCAGCATCGGAAAGATCCTCTTCAGCCTTCTGTAACAAGGAACAAAGCTTTTTTCCCAGTAGAGGAGCACAATCTTCTATCATCACATTAAAAAGGGGAAGAAGACGGAAGGGAAGATAGCGGTCTCTGCAGGATGGATATTCAGTAAGAAAAAAAGGAAAATTTCCTTTTTGCTCTGACTCGGTCACCTGCTGAAACCCAAGGAGTCGCTCGAGAAGAATCCGCGCCTGCTTTACGTGATCAACACTCTTTTTACGAAAAAGCAAAAGAACAAAGAGGACATTCTCATACGTGGGAGCTACCTGTACAAAACGGCCCTTATAAAGGTCTGGATGAACATGAACGAAACCCGTCTGATAACTTCTATACTCAAGAGCAGTGTTAAGGGCCCTCTCAACATATTTTCGATGCAAATCTTCAGGACAACTCACGTTCTCCCTCTCATCACTTCAATATGTTGACCCGTGATACCTGCTGCCTGATCGCTGATAAGATAGGCCGCCGTCTGAGCAACTGTGTCTATCCCCGGACAAGCAACAAGAGAGGTGCTTGCAGCAGGAGAGATCATATTAACGCGCACGCCAGACGGGGCAAGGTCAAGTGCCAAAGAGCGTGTAATTTGAAAAAGAGCCTCTTTCGAAGCATTGCAATACGGGACCTCCCCTCCAACCGGCAAGATTCCAGAGCTTCCAATATTAACAATGGCGCCCTTTTGGCTTTTCAGCTCCTCTATCATCTCTTGGACCAAAGCAATCGGGGAAAGAATGTTCGCTATGAAAAGCTGCTCTGCCTGTTCTAGCGGCGTTTCCAGGACAGTCCCAGAAATAGATTGGCCCACACAGTTGATAATCCCGTATACATGACCGATATCTGCTTTCACTTGCTGTGCGAGAAGGCGCGCACCATCAATCGTCGAGAGATCTCCAACAACAGTGGCAGATTGAACACCAAAGTCCTTACAGTCTGAGGCAGTGCTCTCAGCATCCTGGTCTAAAGAAAGATAGTGGACAGCAACAGAAAAACCACTTTTGGCAAGCTCTAAAGCAACATCTCTTCCTAACCGTTTCGCACCACCTGTTACTAACACCCATCTACTCATCGCCAGCTTCCTTCTCCTTGCATTCTTTTCATCGCTCTTTGCAACGGCTCAATGACAGGATCTTCACCGAAACTTGGTGCAATAGAATGTGCCATCTCCCGAACCCTCAAAGGAGCCTTAGGCATAGCAACGCCAAAGTCAGCCGCCCGCAACATATCGAGATCATTCATATCATCACCCGCAGCAAGGGTCATTAAAGAAGGATGCTCGCGACGAAGAGCCTGCAGCGCCTGACCCTTCGAAGCACCTTCGGCAGTCACCTGCACGATACAAACACCAGCATTAAAAACGTCCTTCATTATGGGTGCACACAGCGAGGTGTTCTCTTGAATAGAGCTGCTAAGCTCTTCTGCTTCATCTTCACCAAAATGAAAAAAACGAACACTTGCAAATAGTAATTCAGGAAGGTTTTCTAAAGAGTCTATCTCTTGCCACATCTCATGCTGTTTTGTCTTCCTAAACTCTAAATGAGTGCGCATCTCTTCAGAGTAGGCAGCGGGTGTGTAGAAAATTCTCTCCTGCCCCCCCCCTTCATATATAACGGCCCCATGGCGTTCGATAAAGGGAGCCAAGGGCTCAAGATCTTTTAGAGAGAGAAACGCAGACCTCATCACCTTTTGATCAGGACAACTTATCGTACACGCCCCATTATAGGGGGCGAGAAAAAAGGGAAAGGAGAGCACAGAAAGCGTCTCCAAACTCCAACTCACCGTTCTACCTGTTGCAAAAAGCAACGTACACCCCTTGGCATGGGCACCTTCCAAAAAAGTACACATTTTATCACTCAACGGTTCGCGATTCATAGCAATCGTGCCATCGAGATCAAGAGACAGCAGTATCTTCGACACAAGAAACTCCATATTTAGTCCGAAAAGGCATCTCCATGCCATAACCCACAAGTTAATGGGAAGAGGCAAGAGTCCGGTTTCAAAAATCACGCCACATATTCTACAATAAAGGCTCGTTATTTTCTTATCTCTTAAGGATTTCCTATGTTGCGAAGATTTTTTCTCATTTCTCTCCTTTGTCTCTCATCGGCTGTATCGGCACAAGAGAGCTCAGAACCCTCTGAAAAAGAGGTTCAGCAAGAGGAACAGGAGATCGATAAGGAGTTCTGGCTCTCAGAGGACGACCAAGAAGAGCGCGCTCAACCTGCCGATGTGCGACAGCTCTTCTACAAAACTATCGTCCTTGTTGTCTTCCTTTCTGGGGCTGTGCTTGCCGGTGGCTGGCTCTTAAAGCGGACAACAGGAAACAAATTCAATAGCTTCAACACCGAAGGAGCTATACAGCTTATAGAAAGAAAATACATATCTCCTAAAACATCCGTTTGGTTCGTCAAAATCAATGAGAAGCCAATAGTCATTGTTGAAGGTGTCCATGGCGTAGCTGTTCACTCTCTATCTTACGAAGATAAAAAAATAGGTCTCTCGCCATGATTCGATATTCTCTTCTACTGCTTTCTCTTCTTTTTGTCACCGGCTGCTATCGCATGCCTGAAGAAGGGGAAGTCAGCGTCATCCCTATGACAAATAATCCAAATGTCACAGGACAGTCCACCGGCGGTATGCCGGGGATTGAATATTGATTTTTGAGCCATAACACAAGGTAATTTGTGCGAGACGTATCACACAAGCCACACCTGAGCAAAAGATATGGCCAGGATTAAAACTCAAGGTGATTTGCATGCAATTTGCTCGACCTGCAGTTTGTACCGTATGTGCACAAAAATAGGTCTGTTTTTGTGCACGCAAAAGGAAGGCCACAGAAAATGTCGCTTTCTTGCGCACACCCGCTATTTGACTAAGCTAGCAAGAATCTGATCACGAATTTTGGCCGAATATAGGGGAAGATTTGCCAGAATCGTTTCGTGCGAAGCTTCATCGCAGTAGTCGGAAACAACTTTCAAAATAGAGCAGGAAACTCCCCTTTCCCTGGCCGCCTTGGCAATAGAAAACCCTTCCATATCTACAACGTAATGCTCCTCGCTAACGCTTGGAGCACTATAAATAGGGCAAGAGGCTGTATACAACGTTGCCAAATGCTCATCGTCAACAACAATATAATCTAAAGGATTTTCTAGTCTTGCTACTCTCCCAACCCGAACAATAGAGCCTTGCTCATATGCGGTTGAGCCAGCAATTCCGACATTAATCCAATGTGCATTTTTCGAAGCGCCTTTGGCAGAAATATACGCTGCCTCCGGTCCCATCCCGCAGATAATAATCTCTCCCCCATCAAAGAGATACGAACCATTCGAGAGCTTTTTTGTCTCTAGCGCATGAAGCAAACTCATAGCTTCTTTCAAAGTAGCTATAAAAAGGATTGTTTTCATATCGAAGCCACAATATCAGATCTTTTCAATGGCGAAAGTGTACCAGAACGCACCCCTTCTTCAAGAAAAAAGCAGATGGCGTCTCTAGCACCACTACTCATCATTTCGGTCTCCTCAGTTACATAAGCCTTAATATGCTCTTGAATGCTTTCTAAAGAAGAACTTGGAGCGTGGGCAAGGACATACTCTGGGATACTGTCTGCCAATCGCCCTTCTTGGATTGAAGATTGTAGCTGTAATGAAAACCCGCGAATCTGAGGTAAAGATCTTTTGGCGACGATCACACCAAGAGGAAGCAAATGGCTGAATCTTTTCCTGTACTCAATCCCAAGATTAGCAATCTCGCGCACATTTCGGCTCTTGCAAGCACATCTCCCCTCATGGATGACAATGCCCCCACAGCATCCTCCAGTTTTCACAGCAGGAATAACTTCCTCGTATTTCATCTCCACGGGATATTTGGGCACACCATAGAGCATACAAAAGGCACAATAAGCAGAGGTGTTTTTGCCTGGAATGGCAAGGGGATTTGAAAGTAGATCAACCACAGAAGCACAACCTTTGGCAATGAGCTTTGGCCCCCCTTTTTCAGCAAAGGCAGCGCCAACAGGTAAAACGATATAGTCATCTAAAACATAGGGTAAACAGGCTACTGAAAGCTTTGTGATATCAAAAACCTGAGAGGAGCGAGCAATACTGTTTAGCGTTTCTATATCATGAAGAGAAAGGTCCAGCCCTCCTTTTTGGATCAAAGAGGAGAAGGCAAGGGTATCATTTGGACAGGGACTTATCGCTACCTTCAAAAAAGTGCCAGCTCCTCTTGAGGGACATCTTGTTCAAAAGATGGACGAACACCACCAATTCGCTCGATAATCTCTTCACAGGTCAAATCATCGGCCATAAGAGAAAACACCCTGTATAAGGTCATCACGTCATCTAGGGCCCTGTGGGCTTGATTTTCGGAGAAACCAAAGAACTCTCTTAGATATTGTAGAGCGTGGCGTGGCAGATCTTTTCGATATTTCCGAGCCCATTTCAATGAATCGACAAAAATCCAGTCTCGCGGGAAACGCTGGGAATGACGCCGAAATTCAGCCTGTAAAAAGGGAAGATCAAAAAGCTCTCCATTATGAGCAACCAGCATAACCGGCTTATCACAAAACTGGATGAACTCTTTCGCTACTTCCTCAAAAGAAGGTGCTTCTCGCACCATATCATCGGTAATTCTATGAATAGCAGAGGCCTCTTTGGGAATAGGAAGACCAGGATTCACAAGCCTTTGAAAGGAAGTTTTCTGCGTAGCATTATAGGCCGCAATCTCAACAATTCGATCGCGACCCGCATCTCGGCCAGTTGTCTCAAGATCAAAGAAAACAGCTTCGAGTTCCACAACTTATTTCAGAGCACTCTCTGCTTTTTTTGTTTGCTCTTCTTTTGCCTTACTCATCATTTCTTCTAAACTCATCGCATTTACAGAGATTGCGTGAATGATTGTCCCAAACATGTTGCAAACATGTTTTGTCGCCTGAAAGTACGCTTGAAAGAGAGCCTCATCGATCTTCTTATCGATACAAGGGATAACAACCCGATAGAAAACAGTCTTCGAATCTTCATCAACGCAAAAACCGGGCATATCCAACTCTTTGTTGATCATGTGCAACAGTCTGTTGAGATCAACAGAAGATTTTTCCTCAATTGTGCACGGAACAAAGGTGAGCATCTGCAGAAGATTTCCGCCTTCGAGTTGACGAACAAATATCGGGTAGTCGTACCCATTATTTGAAAATGTGCCATACAGCTGATCTGTTTTTTCCTGCACTTCGACCTTAAGCCCCAACTTATCGAGTGCCTTTATCAGATTATCGTTCGTGAGTTCCATGTACTTCTCCCTTTAATGTTTTTTCATCTTAGCACTCAAGCTATCGTGTCACCTAAAAATATGCAAGGAAGAGTTCCTGCTACACGAGAAAATCCTTAAGCTTCTTGCCGGAGAGATTGAGAAGATGTAGCAAGATCTACAGCTTTCTCGCTTAGATTAAGAACATCTTCGCCTATAGCAAGGAGACGTTGAGCAATAGCCAGTTGTTCAGGGGATTTTAGATCGTCACCTTGTGGTTTAGGTACTTCTCTCCATAACTGGGTCGTTCTTTTTGCCGCCTCGCAAATAAAGGCTTCATCTCTACTCGAGTTTGCCCTAATAACAATCGCCGCCACTAGTCTTTGAACATTTTCAACGACACTTGACGCATCAGCGGATGGGGAAAGCCTTTTCTCGATAAGCCCACGCAACTCTTCCGAATGAAGAGCCAGCTCATGAAGGAGTTGACTCTCGTCCTGTGCGGGCATACTACCCGACACTGTCTCTACTTGGGGTGAAACACGACTCATTTGTCAGATCCCTATATAATGAATATTAGAACTGCGAGTATTATAGATATTTGTTAATAAAATGTAAAGAGAGAGAAAAAAGTTAGGAGACATACCGCACGTCATAATTTTGTATGTCACCGCTCCTTGCAATGTTGCAAAAATATGTACATTCCGTCAATTTCCATCCACAGCCGCTGTTCTTTTTCCACTAGCTATCGTCATCGCCCCAAAGCAAATCGTACGGTATATCTATGACATACTCTATCTCCCCAAACCGATACCCTTTAACTGCAAATTCAGTCATTCGATCTAGTTGACGCTCAGTAAATTCCCATAAAAAATCACGTCGTATTTCATATTTTAAATACGTTGTTGCATTCTCAAGATTACCTTCCTCTTCGCGATCAGACATAACCGAAATTACTGAACTGTAAACCCTCCTACCGAGACTAGACATTTGGCTAGCTCTGAATAATCGAGAGGCTCATACGATTGTGCTTGACTACAATACCGTTCTAAAGAACCCCTTGCCATGAAATTCAATTGCGAGGAAGAAAATTTCCACGAAAAATTCCGCTTTATCTTTACTTGCAAATATGCACTCAATTCGCTCATGGCCTCGGCCACTTCTTCGAAGACATACTCTCTGAAAAACATTTCTGTCCTTTTCACAAGATAAAAATCTAAAATGGAACACGTAATCAGAACGTTCACGCAAATTCCTTGCTGTTCCAGCGTGGAATTGATAGCAGAGAGCAGACAACCCCGAGATCTGGGGCCGAATATGGCTTCATTAACAACGCGTTTGATGATGGTCCATTTATTTTCATAGACAGCTCTTGCTAGATCGATCCGAGAGCACCATATTTCAGGGAGAGGATCGCTCACAACCGTTTTTCCGCACATATATCGATCTAAACTTATCTGAGAAAGTTCTTTAAGCAAAGATTCAGCAAAGGAAAAGCCCAGGTGAAAATCCAGACCTTCTTTGAGAATGTGTGTGATATTTTTGAGGGCATTCTCTCGTTGCTTATCACCAAAATATTTTAAGCTCGCACGACGCACAACACTATTTTCTTTCATCTCTCCTTCAACAACATGAAAGAGGTACGAATCAAGAACACCAATGGCAATCTCTTTCTCCGGGTACTCCTCCCTATTTTGTCCCAAAACTGCGCTTGCAACCTCATCAACAATAGTTTTCTCGAAAAATTTTTCCTGCATGCAAACAGAAACGGTATCGTCAATAAAAGCCATATGATTACTATGACCCATCAAGATAGGATGAACAGCCATCTCCTCTCCTTCAAAATGATTATTATAAGCAAAAGAAAAGAACCGTTCTTTAATAAACGCTTCTCAAAAAGGACAGCTATTTTAAAACAACACTACTTTTACTCTCAACCCTATAGCCCTTGCGGGCATAGGGAGAAAGAGATCCATCCATCTAGGGGCTTGAAGCAAGCTTTCAAGAGCAGGTTATCAATCGAATAATACGCCCGTCCGGATCGTGAAGTAAAACCCCCTGCATTCCAAAACAACGTGTCATGTACTCAATTTTATCTTGGGGACAGGCAAATGTTAACATCGATAATGATGAGACCGGCTCATATACACGAAAGAGGGAAAAAATTATGCTTTCGAGCCGAAAATCCGCTCTATCACCCTGTATGGAAGGCATTTTATCCAAAAGTTTCTCATAAAACCTACAACTCTTGGAAAAATTGTATGAAGGCTCCACTACCTGCTGCAAAGGAGCTTTAGATAGAGGTTTTTCTAATAATACTTTATTAGCAACGAGATCTGGACGCATAAGAGACGTCTTTTCAAGCGAGCGTGCCTTTCTCCACTCTGCAATCTGCTTATGATCGCCCGAGAGCAAAACCTCAGGAACCTTTTTCCCTTCAAATTCAAACGGACGCGTATACTGTGGGCAGTCAAAAAAACCGTCCTCGAAAGAATCTCTTTCTGCAGCCTCCTCATGACCTAGAACACCAGGAATAAACCGCGCGATAACATCAATCAAAACCAGTGCCGCAAGACAACCGTTGGTGAGAACATAGTCGCCAATGCTCACCTCTAGATCGACATCGCCTTCAATAGCACGCTGATCAATTCCCTCGTAATGACCAGAAAGCAAAATAAGATGCTCAAGATTGGAAAGTTCTCTGGCTAGCGAAGCGGTAAGCGGACGCCCCTGAGGAGAAAGATGTACCACCTTCGATTGGGAGGTTCTCGAAGCTCTGATGGCCGCCGTCACCGGATCTACCATCATGACCATGCCTGGTCCACCACCATATGGACGGTCATCAACTCGACCATCTTCCCTTTGTGAAAAAGAGCGGATATCAACAGATGATATCCGCAACAATCCATTGCTAATAGCTCGTTTTAAGATGCTCTCATGCAACGGCCCCTCAATATATCTGGGAAAGAGAGAAAGCACCTCAATATGCATACGCCCTATTTAGCAGCCCGTGCTCGTCTTTTTGCAGCTGCCTTCACCTGACGAGCTTGCTTTTTCTCAGCAAACTCTTTCACAACTTCAGGAGAGGCTTTCTTAGCAATCGTTGAAACTGTTGGAGAAAGCTGCGCTCCAACTGAAAGCCAGTGGTGTAACCGCTCAGTATTTACCGACCAGCGCTGATCTTCTTTACGAGAAACAGGATTGTACCAGCCAATGGCTTCAACATACCTTCCATCTCGAGGGCTTCGACCGTCAGCAACGACCACACGGTAGCACCTTCTATTTTTACATCCTTGTTGCCATAGCCGAATCTTTAACGCCATAACCCTCCTCCTCCCATCATCTTTTGTAATTGCTTCATATTTGAACCTTTAAAAAACTTTTTCGCCTGCTTCATAGTCCGAACCAAGCGGTGAACAGACTCTATCTGCGTACCACTACCCTTAGCGATACGTTTTCGTCTTCCAATACTCATCTCACAGCGATCTTCCCTCTCTTCAGGAGTCATTGACAAAATGACAGCTTCAGCCTTTTTCAACTCCTCATCTCCCCCTTGAATAGGAAGGTTAGACGCTCCAGGAAGCATTGAGAGCAGCCCTTTCATCGAGCCCATTTTCTTCAACATTCGAAGCTGGTTCAGAAAGTCCGAATAGGTAAACTGAGACTTTCGTAACTTCTTTTCGAGCTCTTCAGCTTCTTCTTCTTTGATATGCTCCTGCGCTGTTCGCACAAGAGTAATCGTATCGCCCATACCGAGAATTCTGTCTGCCATCGAACGAGGATGGAAGGGACGAATATCATTGAGCTTCTCACCGTGGCCCTCAAAGAGAATTGGTTTTTTCGTCACCTCAACAACACTGATCGCAGCTCCACCACGAGCAGAGCCATCGAGCATTGTTAAAAATGAACCTGTCACCCCAATACACTCTGAAAACGTCGACGCCGCCCTCACAGCATCTTGCCCCGTTGCGGCATTGAGGGTTAACACCACATGATCAGGATCGACTGCCTTTTTAATAGCCTCAAGCTCCTGCATCAAATCATCATCTACATGCAACCTACCTGCCGTATCAAAAATAAGAAGATCCCAATCCCTTGAATTCTTCATAACCTCTTTAGCAACTGAGACAGGATCCTTTTCACCATCGATGGTGAAATGGTCAACACCTGCTTGCTTAGCAAGTATAGCAAGCTGCTCAATAGCTGCAGGACGAGCTCTATCGCAAGCAATCAGGCAGGGCTTAGAAAATCCCTGCTTCTCTTTGAGATACAGTGCCAATTTCGCAGCATGAGTGGTCTTTCCGGAACCCTGAAGTCCACATAACAAAATCCGTGCAGGCTTGTTGGGCTTAAATTCTTGCTCCGTAGATCCAAGCAAATCAACGAGCTCTTCATGGACAATCTTGACAAAAAGCTGACCTGCTGTCACAGAACGAACAAGCTCCTCTCCCAGCGCCTTTTCTTTGACACGTCGCACAAATGTCTTGGCAACCGAATACTGAACATCGGCGTCAAGAAGAGCTATTCGAACCTCGTCTAGCGCCTCTTGAATTCCATCCTCAGTAATCTTTGGGGAACGAAGAAACTTCGAAAAAACATTCTGAAATTTTTCAGCTAAAGCAGAAAACATGTACGTACTATCTCACACGTGAAAATTGAGGAGTATTCTACCATTATTCTTTAGTTTTGCTCAAATGAGACTATGCGATCTAAGCCCGAAAGATCTTGAATGCATTCAATGTTGTCAAAACCTCTCCCTTTCACCAATTGGACAACCCTGTCTCGCTGCAAAGCCCCGATCTCAAAGACTCCTAACCCTTTAGGAACAAGCACCTCTTTCATCTGCGGCAGCAACCGCTCATACATCTCAACTCCTGATGGTCCCGCCTCCAACGCCCCTCGAGGCTCAAAATCCTGTACTGATTTTTCCAGCTCTTCCCACTCACCCTTCGAAAGATATGGAGGATTGCACACTATACATTCAGCTTTTTGGGGAAGAAATGAAGAAAGTAAATCACCGTGGAGTATTTCTACATCCACACAAAGTTGCTCCGCATTTTTCTTAGCAACTTTCAGTGCTGATTTCGATATATCAGTAAGGACAACTTTCCATTCAGGAAATTTTTTTTTCACTGTTAGGCCAATACATCCAGATCCCGTACATACATCGACGAAAGTACCAGAACTTTTCTCGAGAAATGGAACTAACGTATCCACCAAAAGCTCAGTTTCGGGCCGTGGTATCAATACCTCAGGAGAGACTATAAATTCGTATCCATAAAAAGGAGCCTTTCCACAAATATAGGCAAGGGGCTCCCCCTCTGCCAATCGAGAGACTCCGGCGCGAAGCTGGTCTAGTTCATCACTTTCAACAGGACGATCAAACTGCAGATAAAGATCCAGCCGCCTCATTCCAAGCGTGTGGGCTATCCACTCTTCTACTTCGTGGCGGGGTCTACCACCCTTTTTGAGGATATAATCAAGAGAGAGCTCAACAATCTCTTTTAAAGATCGACTCACTCTAATACCCAAGAAAAGGACGTCGATTGTTCCTGAAGCTTTTGAAACCAGGCAACTAACCCCTTGGAAAAAGGCTCTAACTCCCCTGTCATCACACGATCTAAATCGTAGCGAGTCAAGTTAAGCCGATGATCAGTTACTCGATTTTGAGGGAAATTATAGGTACGAATCTTCTCACTCCTATCCCCTGTTCCAACCTGTTGTTGGCGGAGAGAATCCTCTTCCTCTTTACGCTTTTTTTCCTCGAGAGCTTTAACTTTGGCACGAACAAGGCGCATCGCTTTATCTTTATTCTTGTGCTGACTTCTCTCCTCCTGGCAAAACACCGCTATTCCCGTCGGAATATGGGTAATACGAACCGCGCTGTCTGTGGTATTTACGTGCTGGCCGCCGGCACCAGAGGCTCGTGTTGCCTCCATACGAAGATCCTGCTCTGGAATATGAATATCGTCAGCCCCCTCCTGGGCCTCTTGCAATGCAGCCACTGTGATTGTGGAGGTATGAACTCTGCCTTGAGACTCGGTATCTGGCACACGCTGCACGCGATGGGTTCCTGCTTCATGACGCAAAAGGCGCCAAGCATTTTTCCCTGAGCATGTCATGACATATTCTTTAAATCCGCCAAGCTCTGAAGGAGTGGCAGAGAGAGGCTCAACTTTCCATCCCATCTTCGACGCATAAAACTGATACATTCGAACGCAATCGGCAACAAAAAGCCCTGCTTCTTGTCCCCCTGCTCCCGCTCGTAGCTCTAAAATTGTAGAGCAGTCGTCATCATCACTAGGGGGGATAAGCAGATCAGCAAGCTCCTGAGACACCGCTTCTAACTGGACTTCAAGCTGGGGCAGCTCCTCTTCGATCATAGAAAGAAACTCGGGATCGCTCTCTGTCTTTAAAAGATTTTTGTTGTCTTCAATCTGCTGATTGAGTTCACCTTGCCGTGTGCAAACAGCAAAAACATCTGAAAGATAGGCATGCTCTTTTGAACATTTCTTGAATCGTTCGCGATCTGCTAAAAGCGCCTCACTTCCCAACTCTTGTTCAAGGTCCTTTAACTGGCGTCGCAGAGCTTCAAAATCAATCTTCATACAACGCCAATAAGATTACTCTTGCTTTGTTGTTTCTTTAGCTTTGGCAGCTGGCTTTTTTGCCTTGGCAGCTGGCTTTTTTGCAGCTTTCACCGCAGGCTCAGCCGTTTTGGATTCTGCCTTGACGGCAGCCTTTACCTTCGCAACAGGCTTCTTTTTTACCGGTTTTTTAGGAGCCTCTGGCTCTTTTACAACAGCGACCTGCTTTTTTTGAGCATTCTGATATCGTTTTTGGAACCTTTCAACACGCCCTTCAGTATCGACAAATTGCTTGCCACCGACAAAAAATGGATGGGAGGCAGAAGAGATAGGAACGATGATAACAGGAAGCTCTCGACCTTCAAACATCTCTGTTTGATCAGAGGTAGCCGTTGTTCCGCACACAAACTTTTTCCCAGAGGCTGAATCTACAAAAAGCACATCTTGGTACTGGGGATGTTGGTTCTTTTTCATCGACAAAAACTCCTAACTATTTCGATCTGTCCGAAGAGTATATCACGCCATGACAAAGAAAACAATGCCAGATTTGAGCCTCATTTACTCTTAAAAGCCATCAGCTTGCAAAATTCTTTTATGTGCTCACACAACTGTGGATACGCCCCTTCTACGTCTGAATGCAAAAAGTTCGGAGTCCATCCTTCCTCTGTAACTTGATCGCTGACAACAAAAAGAGCCAATGCATCCACTCCCCTGGCCCGAGCCGCCGCGTACAGTGTGGCCGCCTCCATCTCGACAACTGAAGCCCCCATTTTTCTCGCTTCACGGATCCTTTCAGGTGTTTGAAAAAACAACGACGGAAAGGTCCACGTAGCAACCGGCCGTTGCGCATTTTTTGTAAAACAGTTCCAGCTTTTAAGCATAAACTGACTGGCTTCGACAAACGGATCTGCCGAAGGAGCATAGAGCTGAGAAAGACCATCGTCTTTCTTCAACGCCTTTTCACAAACAAATGTTGTTCCTACCGGAAACTCCCTAGAAAGGGCACCCACATTACCAACAAGGATAAACCTTTTTGTTCCTAAACCAATGAACTTTTCCATTTGATTAGCCAACGAAATTCCACCCACTCCTGTTCCTGCACGACCCATTATGCCTATCTTTGTTCCCTTAAGAATATATATATTTTTTATTGGGGACTTCTCTTCAAACGGGGCAAAGTTTTGCATGCAATAGCCATCAGAAGGTCCATGGCAAAAAACCACAGTCTCGGGAATGGTAGCCTCTAAATCATAATAGCGCCCGGTAGAACGAAAATATTCAATACATCGCTCGGGAGTAATAACAGAAGAAGAAAAGAGAACGTCCCCAGAGAAGAGGACCATTGAAAACAGAAGAAGAAAACCTTTTCGCACAAACACCCCCAATATGAGATTTATTATAGAACAAAAGAAGAGAGCGATTATATACTGCATCTACTAATGAATACAACGCATGGAATATATGACACCATTGTCTGGCACACCATATCCACAGACCATTCGACGTCTTCGAATGGCTGTTCTTGTCATCTCAATTTTATTTGCCCTGTGGAATACATCCTTTATGCGGGGAGCTATCCCTATTTCTCCTGTGATCCTGCTGCTCTCGCCACTGGCAAGCTGGGGAATTTTCTGGCAGCCCATTACAGCAGCGCTCACCATCCCTTATGGTGGACTTGGAATAGAAATGGTCTTTGACCTTATTCTCCTCAACTTCTTCCTCGTCCCTATCTCCTCCTTTGTCTTTGCCTATCTCGAGCACAAGCGGTTCATACGGTTTCTCTCCTCTCTCATCGCCATTGGAACCGCCGTTTTTTGGGGAGTCAATACGTGTGTCACCTATGCCTCGCCCTGTTCTCTTTTCAGCTCACTTGCTCTTTCCATTATCGTCTTTTGGTTTTTACTCCACAGAGATGGTGGCTCTACCATTGTTATTGCCATTCCGATCTCACGATGGTGGATCCTCTTTATCGCATGCCTCATCATCTTCCCCGCACCAATATTTAGCCATGAATGGGGGAAGGTTCTGATGGCCTTTTCTATGGCTCTATCTTCGTATCTGTGGGGGATTACAAGCTGCCGTCTGCGTTCTCACATCTCTCAACTCGCCTCTTTTGAGAGATGGCTTGACAAAACATACCACTCACTCATTCGCCTATTCCAATGGTACATTGCTCGCCCCGTTCGTCAGTTGTTTCTTCGAAAGCGCTAGGGCCGACAATGTCGAGAATAGAAAGGGATCTTCCCCTGGCATACCCCGAGCATATTGAACCTCCTTTCAACTCCGAACAATTTTCTCGGATCTCCTTTCTTTCCTCTCGAGCTGTTCAAGCGTATCATGCGGGACTCGAAAATCTACGTGTGCAGCGCTTCTTTCATGCTGTCATCAATCTGGCTGTACAAGAAAATCTTATCACAGAGGTAATGTCAAATATTCGTGCCCGTTCCTCGCTTTCTGTAGCACATGAAACGCTCTTTGCCATTCAAAACCTGTTCTGGCTCCCTGTCTCAAGCTAACACACACCCACTCTCAATATATCAACAGCGTGTGATTTTCATGTTGATGAAATAAGAAGATCTCATACATCATCTTGCCTCCAAAACCCCCAACAGGGAGATATGGATGTCAGCAACAACAGCAATCAATTGTCTCTATACAGAATTTGACTCCGATCGAGCAGACAAAATTGCTTCCGAGTTTGCTATCCAAGCCTACGAGCTACAAAATGTTGATCGTACTGATATCAAAGAACAACTTCGAAGGATCATTTCCTCTTTGCAAGAGAAGGATATTCCACTTTCTTATCTAGTCTCCCAGCTTTACATACAGAGAAAGGTCCCTTCAAGCCCAGAAAGGATCATAAAAATCATTCTTGAATTATTTCCAGGCGATCGTGATACTGCGCCGCATCCATCATCAGAAACAAGATACAACCACTAAGGGATCTTAGGCCTCTCCTCTTCTTTTTTGGAAAAAAGTTTGTAGTGGGCTGGCACACCACTCGGAAAAAACTCCCTTGGAAACCTCTACCTGATGGATAGGGTGGGCAAGAGAAAAAAGATCGGTAAAGCTCCCATTAGCTCCATGACGCATATCGGGAGCTCCCCACACAAGACGGGGTAGACGACATAAAAACATCGCCCCAGCACACATACAGCATGGTTCAAGTGTTGAGTAAAGCACGCACTCTTCTAATCGCCATGCAGAAAGCGCATTGGAAGCTGCTCCTATTGCTATTATTTCGGCATGAGCAGTCGCATCTTGAAGCGCCTCAACTTGATTTCGACCACGCCCAATAATAGACCCTTGGTGAACAACAACAGTTCCCACAGGAACCTCATTTTCATCAAACGCTTTCCACGCTTCTTTAAGAGCCTCGACCATAAAGCGTTCATCATCGCTAGTTATGAGGTGATGGGGAGGCAAACGAGTCTCAGACATTAGCATGTTCCGATTGTAGTTTAGAAATTTGTTTTTGCAGCTTTACAAGTTCTGCCTGATGTTTTTTTATCAAATCCTTGATCTTCTTTTCATACCGCTCTTTAGTCCTCTCAAGCTCTTGCTGGATACGAGAAACAGCACCTTGTTCTTCTAGCTCTTGCTCTTGCTGTTGACGCTCAGCCAAGCTCTCCAAGGCTTGACGCTGAAGATCATCAAATGATTTTTTTGGTAAAGCCACTTCGTTTAACACGACAAAACAAAAGACTTTTTCAACGCCAAACTGCTCTTTTGCACCATTCAAGAGCTCTTTGGCTTGATCTTCAGAAAGCTCATCTATCTTTTCAAATTCAGGAGCAATTTTTCCAAGTACTGTCTCAAAAAACCGATAGACGTCCATGTTCCTAAAAAGCCATCGATTCGCAACAAAATCGGCAAGCCGCTCTTGCCCAGCAAGAAGCTGTTGAAGGTAAACAGCTCTCATATCTTCGAGGCGTATCTTATGTACTGGAACACCACCAAAATGCTGACGTACAAACTGCGGATCAAGACGAAGGTGCTCACTCTTACAGTCACGCTTAACAACTGTCATGATATCGGCAAACCAGGGGGAAAGAAGTGAAAAGCGCTCACTCCAGGATGCTTTCTCGGTATTCATATTTCACCTGCTACTATATGCGTGGAATTGTAAACCCCAAGACGATACGAGGAATCTGCCTTTCTCAACAAGAGTCTAATGAGAGGTTATACGATTTCCGTCTAAATCACACTCCCCCTGAAATAAAAAAAAGTTACCACATTGAAATAATCCAAATAAAAAACATACAATTTGCAAAACAACAAGGCTCGATTAATTTGAATTAGGAGAGATTATGAATGCAGATACAGGACCCCTCCTCGTGCGCACAGTGAGTAGTTTTCGCAGAACTCTATCAATTCCCACATGGGAAGATGTGATAGCTGGAAGTTCTGCAAGATCCGATCTCGATACCATCGCTGCTGCCCTTAAAAAACGGCAGTTATTGGTGAAAGATTTTCACGAAAATTCACAAGCAAATGCTCCTCAAAAAGACTGCTCGCAGGCGCTAGCGAACAATCTATCCCAACTTCTCTCGTCTTCAAAATCTCTCACTCGCTTGATGGCTCATGCTCCTACCGCAATGACAGCAGAAGAGGGAGAGCTTTTTTTTCGAAACCAACTTCTCATTGAGATACTGCAATTCGAACAAAGAACATTCCCGGACCTGCACGCAAAAGGATACTCCTGCCTCGCCCAGGCCGAAGAGGTTGTCAACACAATTAAATCTCTTCAAGGAGGAGCAGCCCTCTTACCCCCCAAGCCAGCATCAGCTCCTCCCCCTATTCCAACTTCAAGGCCGGCAGGTGCTCCACGCCCTCTGCCGACACCCCCCAGCGCCCGAAAAAAATCCCCTCCGCCTCCACCCAAAAGACCTCCTCCAACTCCTCCCTCTGACTCACTCAGGAAACTCGCTTGCATTCAACACTCAACGCCCCCGCCTCCACTGACCCCTCCCGCATCGCCTGAACACCATAAAAGAAGCCTCTCCTTTTCCCTTCCCATCCGAAAGCCAACTCCCCCTGCATCGCCCGTGACAGCTCGGGGGCGAAACCTCTCTTTTTCAGCAGGAAGAGGAAGCTCCCCTATTCAGGGGGGAGTCCAAGTGCTTCCATCAACATCAGAAGAGGATCAACTTTGCGAACTTTTACAGGGACTGCACGTCTCCAGACCTCGAACATTTAAACAAATCTCACAAGATAGACTCGCCTCAAAAGTGGGAGACCTCATATGCGAAACGCACACTTTGTTGTTGGGAGTTCTTTCAACACAACACAAGGATGACTTCGAGACTCGTATCAAACGAGCCGAATCCCTTCTCATTGAAATTCAAAGTTCATCATTCTATCACCAGAAATCGCAATCACCGGTTGGGGGGTCTAACCTTCTCGCCGTCTCCCTTGCCGTTTATCAACATCGCCTTCACGCAGTGCGCACTCTCTTATCAGATGATATGGTTCCCATAAGTAAGACCTGCTCTGAAATTCTACGTTCTCTCTCCAAAAGTTCTCCTTCTTCTGATAGAGATAATATGAAAGCAATTCATTCTCTCTGTCAACAATGTGACAAGGCATTCCAGCTTTTACAACGGTTCCAGGACTCTCACCCTGAATATTCACGCTTGGCATGCAAAATTATTGAAGAGAAGCTGAAATTTTTTAATGCACTCATCGAAAAAAGGATTTCTTCAATTAGGATCTCCTCTCTCGAAACTGCAGCTGCAGTTTCGCTCGATTCTGAAGGAAAGGCAAGTGACAAGGCGCTCCTGTTCATTGAAAAATCTCTCCTTCTCGATACTGTCGGTGGTGAGACTGATAGAGTACTGGTTCAAAAATGCCTCATGCGATTAGGAGATAACGTCCCCGATCGCCTTCAGACTCTCGCAACTACATTTGTCGCAAAAAAAACAACTCCGATCTCTTCCGTTGACCAAAAAATCGTCGTTCTTCGAAGAAATATAGCCGTGTGCAAAAATCCTTCGTGGCGGGAGGCTTACAACCTTCTTACTCAGTTTCTTGAAATCTCATCGTTGGTCAACTCAGATCCACGGAAAATGCAGGAAAGTTTTTTGGACTTAGGCAGATTAGTTTCTCAGAACAAACTACTAACACAAAAAAAAGAGACGCTAGCACAAAAAATTCTATCATCAGATGAGGACGCATCCCTTCTTTTGGGTACCCGAACAACCCAGCCATTGCCGACGGTACACAACATTTTCTGCCCCCTTTGCATCGAAGCATTTCTTGGGATAGAAAGGCACAATGCGCTCATAGAACAGCTACCACAACTAAGCGAACGAATATCGGTGGATTTTTCAGCGGATGGAAATGAGCTTAAAAGGGCACTCCAAGAAGATACCATTGTTCCTTTCATGATCCTTCTCTATCTCGCCAAAAAATTCAACCTCCAACAGTCCCTTCTGACAGTAGTCTCACTAGACGCCTCCCCTGAACAGCACAAACAATTCGCCCATAACCTACTGCCTGGATACCTATGGTTATCCGAAAAATCCCCCTTTCTCGCATCTTTAGTATCTAATTGGTTGCAAAAAAACACCCTGAAAACCGTTCTAGAAATGCCCCTGGATGAAAAAACGTGTCTCGATCTGAAAAGCACTTTGAGAACCCTCTCAGAAATATTCTTAGGAGAAACAACGTATCTCGATCTGATGAAAAAAACGCTTCAATCGTTTGTAGTAACCAAAGATGTTAACAGCTACTACGCTCACAGAGCTGATTTCTTGAGCATTGAAAAAAATATCAACGTTCAAATGGCCACTTTGTTTCCCAGTGAAATTTTTGGTCAAGAGACCCAACTACCCCCCGAACTCATGGCTATGTTTAATGCCGGAGAAGAACGTTTTCTTTTACTTGAAGAGGCGCAAAACGTAGTCATCGCGGCAAGGGGGAAGCTCGAAGAACGAATATCTGAAATACTTTCTATGGAAAGTAGTCAAGATATCGCCAGAAGGCTTCGCCAAAAAAACGTTCTCGATGAAATACTAGCCCAGATTTCCACATTTCCTGAAGAAGAGACCCGGAGTCGCCTTCGTAGCGCCACCTTTGATCGTGAAGAACAGCACGGCAACATACTCAAAAGTCAGAACCCCGCACAATCCTTTATCCATTACTACGCATCTTTACTAATCGCCATTTCCGGTCCATATAAAAACAACGATAAACTTCTTGAAGGAGCTTTGCTTACCTCGGACAGGCTCACGGAAGAGCAAAAAAAACAGACCCCCCTTTTCCACCAAACTATGGAAAAGCTACGAAAAGTCTATAGCAACCTCTCACTACGACCCAATGGGGCACAGACAGAGCTTCCCTTGCTGCAAAAAACTCTAGGAGAGCTCTTCTCCCTCGTTACGGTTAAAGAACAAGAACTCGACCGCGACGTTTCATCAGGAAATACGAGCTTTGACGGTGCACTAACTCTATTACGCAAATTGCAAAGTATTATTCCTGAAAATGCTTCCTGCTTATCGGAAGAGTCAATCATACAGATACTAACGCACGCATCTTTTGCGTCTTTCGTCGATAATCTAGCTCTCCAACTCTCAATGGTCCCTCAAGACTCTGCTGATCTAATAGGGAGAACTCAAAGTACCCTCATGCGGTGTCAGGTGATAATCAAACAGGCCATCAACGCATGCGCAACTCCCACGAATCGTGAGCGTCTTTTCGAAATGCATCGCCTCTTGCGCATGAAATTGAATGCTTTTCAGAGCTCTTTGGATAGCTAGTTTACGAACCTTCAAGGGGATAGGAATGTCTATCCCCTTGAACAATAACTACAATCTGTGCTACACTTACATCCAACTGTATTGCTTCTCATTCTAAATTATGCGCTGGGTAGCGCGCTTTGGATTTAAGCGCTCACGTTCAGCTCGCTTGTATGGAGACTTTTTATAGATGTCGCTCGATAAGGGTACAAAAGAAGAAATTACAAAGAAGTTTCAGCTTCACGAAAAAGATACCGGCTCTGCTGATGTTCAGATTGCTATTTTGACAGAAAGAATTGCTGACCTTACTGAGCATTTGAAAAGAAGTCCCAAGGACTTCGGCTCTCGCCTTGCCCTATTAAAACTTGTCGGTCAAAGACGCCGACTGCTTGATTATTTGAATTCAACAGACACAAAGAGATACCAGGCCCTCATTGCAAAACTCAATCTGCGTCGATAAGCGACTTTTCTGTTTGTTCCCTTTGGTTTTATCCTACACATCCAACATGTGGTTTTTCCTCTTTCGGAAAAACCCGTGTTGGATTTTTCCTTTTGTGAACACCTCACAAAAAACCCTTTCTAAAAATCCCACGTGTATTCACAGTAATTCGCACAACAACATGTTACACGGCAATCGGAGAAATACATGAACATAAAACAAACATCTGTCACCATTAACGGAAAGACCATCTCATTCGAAACTGGAAAAATCGCTCAGCAAGCTAACGGATCTGTTGTCCTTCGCTGCGGCGATACTATGATCTTATCGACAGCCTGTTCAAGCAGCGCTCCCTTAGAAGGGGTGAACTTCCTTCCCCTTAGGGTCGACTACCAAGAAAAGTTCTCTTCTGTTGGGAAAACGGCCGCTGGTTTCATCAAAAGAGAGGGACGGCCAAAAGAGACAGAGATCCTCACCTGTCGACTGATCGATCGCCCGGTACGACCAATGATTCAAAAGGGATACTGCCACGAGATTCAACTCCTTTCATATGTGCTTTCATATGATGGAGAAAATTGTCCCGATGTTCTCGCTATCTGCGCTTCATCGGCAGCACTATGTCTCTCTGATATTCCACTTGTTAAACCTATTGGCGCCGTTCGCGTCGGACGTATCGACGATTCGTTCGTCATAAACCCAACAACCGAAGAGCTCAAAGAATCCTCCCTTGACCTTGTACTTGCAGGTACCGACGATGCTGTCCTCATGATCGAAGGCCAATGTAAATTCCTAACAGAAGAGCAGGTTCAAGAAGCTATCGATCATGGGCATAAGGCTATCCAAGAGATCTGCCACTGCCTCCAAAACTGGCAAGATGGGATTGGAAAACCTAAGAAGCTCGACACTATTAAGCCCGTCGACGAAACGCTCATCCCTGTCGTTGAAAAGATGGCCCTTCCAATGCTTAACGACGCCTGGGCAATCCATGAGAAGAAAGCGCGCGAACAGGCGCTGAGCATGGGTACTGAAGCTATTGTTAAAGAGCTGACTGACGAAACAAAAGAAAATGCGTATGGCGAACTCGATGTCAAAGATGCTCTCCAAAATGTGACCTCTTCGTTCATGAGGAAAAAAATCTTCGAAACAAAAACACGATGGGATGGGAGGGATCCAACACAAGTTCGCCCCATCAGCGTGGAGCAAAACTTACTCCCCAGAGCTCATGGCTCCTCCCTCTTTACCCGAGGAGAGACCCAATCTCTTGCCGTCTGTGTTTTGGGTGGACAGCAAATGGCTCAACGCTTTGAAGATCTTCATGGTGAAGGAAATCAGCGCTTCTACATGCAATACTTCTTCCCCCCCTTTTCTGTCGGCGAAGTTGGCCGTATAGGACCTCCAGGACGAAGAGAAGTTGGCCATGGTAAGCTTGCAGAAAGAGCACTTATGGCATCTCTGCCTCCTCATGAGCAGTTCCCATACACCATCCGACTAGAATCTAACATCACAGCCTGTAATGGCTCTTCTTCTATGGCCTCTGTATGCGGCGGCTGTTTGGCTATGATGGCAGCTGGCGTTCCTATCGAGCGACCAGTATCCGGTATTGCCATGGGACTTCTAGTAGAAGGCGATGACTTCGTCGTTCTTTCCGATATCCTTGGCATTGAAGATCATCTCGGCGACATGGACTTCAAGATCACTGGAAACCACGAAGGGATCACCGCCTTTCAGATGGATATCAAAGTGGGCGGTATTACCGTTGAGATCATGAAACAGGCCCTGGCCCAAGCAAAAGAGGGGCGTATTCATATTCTCAACAAGATGCTTGAGTCATGCCCAAAACCAAGCGAGATGTCGCCATATGCTCCACGTATTGAAAGCATCTGTGTGAAACCGAGCAAGATAGGCACCGTCATCGGTCCCGGTGGAAAACAAATTCGTGCCATCATCGACGAGACGGGAGTTGAGATCGACATCAATGATGACGGTGTTATCAACCTGGCAGCTCAAAGTGGTGAAGCTCTTGAACAGGCAAAAGCAATCATTCATGGCCTAACAGCCGACGCTGAAATAGGAAAAACCTACCAAGGGAAAATAGCCTCGATTGTACAGTTTGGCTTTTTTGTTGAAATTCTCCCCGGTAAAGAGGGCCTATGTCACATCTCTGAAATTGACAACATGCGCATCGAAGATCTTGGCGCCTATGCGAAAGAAAAAGGCATCAAGGTCGGTGACGATTTTGAAGTCACCCTTCTCGATATCAATGATCGCGGTCAACTCAAGCTCTCGCACAGAGCACTCCTTAAGACTGCCGCACCCCAAGCATAAAAAAAAACCCAGGAAGGACTTTCCTTCCTGGGTTTTTTTTGTTTTAGGTACTACCCGATTCCCTCGCCCTGACTAGGAACCAGAGGAGGCTTAGGTTCATCAACCAGAGGCTCTTCTTGTAATGCTTCCTCTGGTGGTGGGGGTGGTATTTTTTTAGCCTTATCCAACATCTCTTTGAGTTTGTAACGCTTCTCTTCTGCATCCCACTCGCCCTTTACAATCTTCTCAATATCTTCAGCATCGAGTGTTTCAAACTCAATAAGCATCTGAGTCATCAATTCGATCTTGTCCTTGTTGTCAGTAACAAGTTTTTTAGACCGCTCATATGCCGTATCCAGAATTTGACGAACCTCTTTATCGATCTCTTCAGCAGTTATCTCAGAGTAAAGCTTCTCCTTGTAGTTGCCCATACCTAAATACTGCCCATTTTCAGAACGCTCATCATAGACAACAGTTCCAAGTTTATCGCTCATCCCCCACTCACAAACCATGCTCCTGGCAATGTGAGTGGCTCTTTCGATATCATTTTTTGCGCCATTTGAAATGTCGTGGACAAATACCTCTTCAGCAGCACGTCCACCCATGAGAACAGAAAGCTCATCGATCAGCTCTCTCTTCCAGTGAGTCACACGATTTTTCTTCGGTAGAAAGAAGGTCGATCCTAGTGAAAAGCCACGAGGAATAATCGTCACCTTGTCGACAGGATCCACATGTTCTAGCAAAACACCAACAAGGGCATGGCCAGACTCGTGATACGCTGTCGACTCTTTTTCCTGCTTATCTACCTCAAGATTTCTACGCTCCTTTCCGTATAATACTTTGTCTCGAGCCGCATAAATCTCGTCCATTGTAATAGCACTACGCCCACGACGAGCCGCCAAAAGGGCCGATTCATTGAGGATATTGGCAAGATCAGCACCAGAACAACCGGGGGTGCCCTTAGCAAGAATCATCAAATCTACAGACTCTTCAAGTTTAATCTTTTCAGCATGAACTTTCAGTATCTCGAATCTTCCCTTGATATCAGGTAACGAAATCATCACCTGCCTATCAAAACGACCTGGTCGAAGGAGGGCTTTATCAAGAACATCAGGCCTATTTGTCGCTGCGATGATAATGATCCCTTCATTAGTCTCAAATCCATCCATCTCAACAAGCAGCTGATTAAGCGTTTGTTCCCTTTCATCATGACCACCGCCAACACCAGCACCACGATGTCGTCCCACAGCATCAATCTCATCCATAAAGATGATACATGGCGCATTTTTCTTGGCTTCCTCAAACATCTTTCTGATCCGGCTTGCACCAACACCAACAAACATCTCAACAAAATCAGAACCTGATATTGAGAAAAAGGGACAATCAGCCTCTCCAGCAACAGCTTTTGCAACAAGTGTTTTTCCCGTTCCTGGCGGTCCTATACACAGCACCCCCTTGGGGATTTTTCCACCCAAAGAGGTAAACTTTTGAGGGTTTTTTAAATATTCGACAATCTCTTGAAGCTCTTCAAGGGCCTCATCAATACCAGCAACATCTTTGAACGTAATAGGATTTGATCCTTTGGGAGAAAGCTTTGCCGGAGATCGGCTAAAGTCCATTGGATTTCCTCCTCCCATCCCCTTCACCTGTCTAGAAAAAGCGAGGTAGAGTAAAAACAGGATTAAAAGGAGAGGCGCAAGACTTAAAAGATAACCAAGATAATTTGCAGGAACCTCTTCACTCTTGAATGTTTTTTCCAAAACCTTGTTCAGAGGTTGGTCTGGTGCTTTGAAAGCAGCACCCTTATTTATTTCGAAGTTTTTCCACTCCTCCTTTGCAGAGATAAACCATTGGTGAAACATCTCCGGTGGCTCTTGTGCCAATACCCTCGATGAAAGCTCTTCATTATTGAAGTACCAGACAAAATCAGAAACACCAGCGAGGGCCCTTTCCAGCCGCATCCCATTCTCTTCTATCTTCTTGGCAAGGGTTTCATACTGTGTCAAGGACGAAAGATACTCTCTGACACTGCGGAGCTCTCTAAGCCTCACATGCCCCTCAACCTGATCGAGACGCCGAATTATTGAGCCAACGGCAGTAATAGACGTACGCAAAGCTTCCAAGCGACGCGCTTGCTCAACCCCGGGTGCCGCCGCCTCTTGCACAGAAAGATCGATTTGGCGTAGTGCCTTTTTCATCTCTTCGTTTCCAATGCCCAATAGTGGTGAACGCAGACTCGCCACAATTGCTTGCATTGAAGTGAGGGAAGAAATTGTCGTTTGACCGTCACCTCCGCGATCCTCTTCAAACGTCCTTTTCAGCGATAAAAAGTTGGGGGAGGTGAGATCGGGAAGGTCTCGAATAATGGCATGATTCTGCCGATCGGGAGTATCATAAAAATCGCTGATGACACTATATCGCCCAGATGTCGGAGCCATCCCGGAGACACCTAAGAAAAGTTTGGCCGCATTAATAACGCGAGAGCGTAGCTGAACCATCTCCTGTTCAAGACGAATCATCTCTAACTGAAGGTTATTTTGTTCCTCAATATGGCCAAGGTATTGAAAATGCTGCTTTCCAGCGGCTGTTTTCATCTCACGAAATCGGCCTGAAAAGGTAACAAGATTACTAGCTGTCGCTGTCTTCCTGGAGTCTTCAGGTTGAATAAGATCTAAATTGACCAGATGTTCGAGCTGGTAGCTGAAAGAGACTCGAGCAGCTTTTGTTCCATATAGATTTTGAAGTAGCATCAGCACAAACAACATCCCTACCAATGCTATAAAAAACGAGTTCCCTACCCGTTTTTTTTTCTCCGGCTGCTTTCCTTCGTTATCCATGTGCACCTTTGCGTGATTTGACCAAAACTGTCACTACAGGACAGCTGACTCAACATTCCAAAAAATCAAAATCAATCGAGCAGTAGAGAAAAGAGATTCCCCGCCCCCATTTTCGCGATCCTAGCATTCCTCTCTAATTCGCGCTACTAAAACCCAAACCTATCTACCGACGATACCCCGTCACCTACATCTCAGATCAATTTCACTCTGATTTCAGTACAAGGAAAATCCATGGGACCATTATACCCGCTTAGCGGATCGACAACAAGCTCAAAGCCCTGAACTATACAAGGAACATAAGGGCGCAAGGAGATAGGAACTCCTTTTCTTCTTACCTTTCTCAAAAGCTTCTCATTCGAAGACCTGATAAGGAAAGAGCCCTTGGGAATATAAAAGCGCTGCTCTTCACCCTGAAAAAGAGCTTGCCATCCTCCCCCCTGTTTTTTTCCATCCTCTACCTCAGACCATTGAACAGACCATGATCCAACCGTGGTTTCCCCTTGGCGACCCTCACATACTGTTTTCCCAGTTCTCTCCATCTGTTTGGACAAGGCGATCACTGCTTGCCGTTCGACAAACACCACTCCACCTCCCGTGTGCAGAGCCCTCTTACAGCCATCATAGCACAGAGTCTGCACAACTAAATCTCGCTGCTGACGACTCAACGCGGGTATTTTAGCCTCTCGAGAGAGAGTATCGATAAGAACACCTGCAATGAAAGGGTGAACAGTTTCCTCTAAAAGGGCGATCACTCCTCCCTTAACCGGGAAACACTCACAAATCTCGTCCATCTTCTCATGAGCAAACTGCTCAAGAAGTGCCGCTTCTTTTGAAACCCTGTGGATGGAACTCATGACGTTTTTGCCAAAAGAGCGAGAGAGAAAAGGAAAAATCTCCTCTCTCATTCGCGCCCTCAAAAAGGAGCGATCTCTATTGGTAGGATCATCTATATAATGGGTTGTCCCTAAAAACTTCTGAAGCTCGCACCGTCTGACAGAAAGCAGTGGGCGCAGAATTTGCAAACCAAAAAGCTCTTCAACGGGGCGCATTCCACAAAATTTTGTTATTGATGCACCTTCTAAAAACCTTTTACACACTACCTCTATCTGGTCGTCTGCCTGATGGGCAACGATAAGTCTTTTCGTTCCAATCTTTTTCCCAATCTCGAGAAAAGCGCGATAGCGTTCATTGCGACTCCATTCTTCAAGATTCACATCCTCTGGTGGTGGGGATAATTGCACACAGGAAAACGCAAGTCCCAAGGAGCGAACCTGGCCCTCTATTTCTCTTGCCTCTTTTCCACTTTCTTCCCGCCATCCATGATTAACATGAACAACATGAATCGGCCACTGAGAAATGGCTGTTAATCCCTTTAGCAGCGCTGTTGAGTCAAGACCTCCTGAATAGCCAACGAGCAGCCATTGGCCCACGGGCACATTCTCCTCTAAAAAGGAAAAAATGGTTTTTTCAATCTCTGCTTGCCCCACACCACTCCTAAAAATCGAGGTATCTGCCTATCTCCAACATCCATGCGGCTGTCGAGCCACCAACCCATTATGGTACGTGTATCTGCTCTACTGAAAAAAACCCGTGCCGAAGAGAGGTAGACACTGGGTTAAAAACTTCAAATCAGCGTATACTATCTCTGTTGTTGTCAAAAGCCTTTGGTATGAAATTATCTCTAATTGGAGGTTTCTCTGGCAACAAGAGCGTAACTTTAGAAAAAACCGAGAACTGATCACCTGTCATGAAATCTATTTTTTCAATGTTGACCCCACCAATTGTCTGGAGGTATCTGCTCAGAGAGTACACCAAAATCGTCGCTATCTGTCTTTTTGGTATTGTTACTCTTTTTTTATCGACTCGACTAGAAGATGTCGCCCATTTCATTGCCCTTGGTGCGCCGGTGACAAAGATTGTCGCTTTTATCTTATATCAGATCCCCTACATGCTCCAAATAGCAATTCCTCTTGCTTCTCTTGTTGCGGGCTTCACGCTCTTTTCAAACATGAGTTCTTCCGGAGAACTCACAGCACTCCGAAGTACGGGCTATAGTGTACAGTCTCTTCTCACACCGCTTACATTCTTCACGACCCTCATGGCTATTGTTATGATGTGGGGACTCTTTGATGTTTCTGCAAAAAGTCGACTTGCCACCAAGAAACTCGAATTCGATGTGCGAGAAGACGAACCTCTCACCTTCATTCAAAATAGTCGCTACTTTTTCAAACATGGTGTCGCCATGGAGCTTACAGGCTCTCTTCGAACAGGCCAAAATGCAAAAGACTTACTCTTTTGTCTACCCTCCAGGAAAAACGATCGCCTCTCCCTTATAATTATCAAACAGGCTCATGCCAAACGCAATTGCCTCCATGGAAATTATATGACGCTCCTCTCGTCAAACCCTCCCTCGTCAGCCACAAAAGCCTTCGGTTCACTGCTTGTTGAAAATGCTGACAAGAAAAAAACCCCCATAGGACAGGTCCACGAGCTAGCACAAAAAAAGACATGGAGTATCTCTCCAGAATATATGCCTCTGGCTGTTGTACGAGCCAAAAGACAACATCTTCGACAGGAAATGTCTGCTCGCCTCTACAAAGGGCTAAATACAAAAAAAACAGCCACCCTCATCCAGAAGTTTACATCCGAACCATTTCGACGGCTCTCCCTTTCCCTTGCCGTTATCTCCCTGTATCTTATTGGTGCTGTCTCTGGTATTAGAAACCATCGCACTTCTCGACGCCTGATCGCACTGATACGTCCCCTGTTTTGTTTTGCCCTTTTCATCGCCTGTTATCTTGCTGGGAAAAAATTAGATGAAAAGGCTGCTGCTGCAATCGCCTTCTATCTTCTCGTACATCTCTTTTTGATTGTCTATGCATATAGACGTAAAAACAAGCTCGAACTTGGTATGGAGTAGCAGATGACCCGCCCTTTTTGGTATCGATATTTTTTCACCCGATTCCTCTGCTTCGTCCTTTTTCTATCGGTGCTCTGCTTTTCGCTTTTTATCGTCGCTGATCTTCTCTCTCATATCAAGGATGTTGTCGACCCTTCAACAAAATGGAGCACTTGGGGGCTTTACTATCTTTGTACGCTCAGCTATCGCCTCAACGAACTTCTACCCTTTTCTATCGCTTGCTCAACGGCAATAGTACTTTCCCGACGTGTACGAAATAACGAACTTATTCCTCTCTTAAATGCAGGTCTTTCTTTGCGATCTATCGCTCGGCCTTTTTTTGCTGTTTCCACTATCTGCTCTCTTATTCTTTTATTAAACACGCAATATATATACCCAAAAGCTGTTCACTACCACCACAAGATAACTGAATCTGATTTCGGACGGAAAAAACCTCCTGATAGCTCAGCTCAGCTCGGTATTGTCTTGGGTAAAGATGGATCTCGCCTCTTTTTTGCCCGCCACAACAAAACTCTTCAGCAGCTCAACGATGTTTTCTGGGTACGTTCGACAGACTCTGTTTTTCATATTGAAAATCTTGCTTATTTTCCAGACCGACCTCCAGAGGGCTTTCATATCGATGTCATTGAAAGAAACACTAGAGGGAGGATGCAAAAAACAACCTCTTATGATCGTTGTGAACTTCCTGAGCTCGTTCTTTCAAAAAAAGAGATTCAGATGGCCACGGCAAATCCTAAAGAACTCTCTATCTTGCAGCTCGCCTATCTCGTTCCTCGCTTTGGTTCTTCTCAATCAGAAAGAGCTCTTGAATCCTCCACCTACTTGTACCTGAAAATTCTCTATTCCTTTCTCGCTATTCTCGCCTTTCTCATTCCTGCTCCCCTATGTCTACGTTTCGAAAAAAGGCTTCCTCAAGCGCTTCTTCTCTTTTTCTCTCTTGCAATTTTATTTAGCTTCATGATCATCGTCCACGCCTTTGTTGTTCTTACTCGCGCCCCAATCTGCCTTCCGACGCCCATCCTCCTTCTTCCTTGGGCTTTTGCCTTTTTTATATCACGCCGCCGTATGGCATCACTTTCGTGAGCACTATATGGAGAGTTTTGATCTAGCTTCCTGGCCTCTTTTCAAAAGCCAGCATGCTCCTTCTGTCTCCATCGACTGTGTCTCTATAGATTCAAGATCAATATCCTCTCCAAACACGCTCTTTATTGCCCTTAAAGGTTCTCGTGATGACGGCCACCACTATGTCAAATCCGCGTTAGACGCAGGAGCCTGTTTTGCTATTGTCAATGAAAACTGGACCATCCCATCCGATGTTGATCCTAAAAAGCTTATCCGTGTTCCTTGCTGCCTATATGCTCTCCAGGATCTTGCCAAAAAGTATCGTCAAAGCCTGTCGCTCTGTCTTATAGCAGTAGTTGGAAGCTGCGGGAAAACAATGCTTAAAGATCTTCTGGGACACCTATTTGGAACCAAGGCCTACACAAGCCCTGAAAGTTACAACAGCCAACTCGGCGTCCCTTTAGGTCTTCTCAGCATCCCTAAAAAAAGCACCCTCGCTTTCATTGAGATGGCAGCAACTGAATCGGGTGAGATGGAAAGACTTGTCTCTATGGCTCAGCCAGACATTGCCCTCGTAACTAATTTCTATAATCGAAGCTTTTCGACTGAAAAAGCAGGACAGACAGTTGTGCAAGAGATCCTAGAGCTCCTTTGCCTCCTGCCACTTTCTGGATTCGCTCTTGTTGAAGATCACCCTCATGTTGACCTCTCGTGCCTTCAAGTTCCATGGTACGCCTGGAATAAAAAATCAGAGAACCTCCCTTGGATAGAATCTATCGCCAATGACGGACAAGAAAGAAACCTTTGCTGCACCTTTCCAGACAACAAAAAGACAACCATCTCCCTACCAACGGAACACGCCTACCTACAAAACCTCCTTATCCTTGGTGTTCAAGCGGCGTGGAAGTTAGGACTCTCCTCTTCCACAACCTCTCAAGCACTTTCTTCATATATTCCAGATCTGATGCGAACAGAAGTATGGAAAAATAAAAAGGGAACGACCTTTATTAACAGTACCTACTGTCACACACCTCTTACTCTCGACGCCTCCCTTTCTGAGATTACCAAAGGCAAAGGGAAAAGAGCGCTGGTCATTGGGGGTAACGCCGAATTTTCAAAGCATGCAAAAGAGATTGTTACCTGCGCTAATCGTCATGATATTTCTACGCTCTTTGCCTGGCCACAATCGTTTGCTCAAACTCTTCAGAAACAGACACACGAACCTCTTTCTATCCTTTCATTCGAACGAAAGGAGAAGGCGGTTACGGCCGCTCAGGAAAGTGCTCGTGAAGACGACACCATTATTTTTAAAGGAACTCACAAACTTCCTATCAAATGGTTGCTTAAAGAGACTGAAGGGCTTCCTCTTACAACTATTCGTATCAATCTTGCTGCGATCAGAACGAATATCGAACGTATTCGCCTCTTTCTCCCTGAAAAAACCCATCTTATGATCATGGTTAAGGCGTCTGCCTATGGTACTGATGCAGTGCTCATGGCTGATTTTTTCTATTCTATAGGAATTACTATGTTGGGTGTTTCGCACGTAGACGAGGGAGAACAACTTCGTTTAGCAGGTGTGAGCCAAGGTATTTTCGTGATTCATGCGGCTGAATATGAGATGGAAAAGGTAGCTACTAATAACCTTGAAATAGGAATTAGCACTCTTTCACAGGTTCATGCAGCGCAAAGAGCTGCACAAAAAGAAGGGGTGACCATAAGGGTCCACCTCAATGTTGATACTGGTCTAAAGCGATTTGGCTGCCATCCATCTCTTGCATATCAACTCGCTCATGCTATAGAAAAAGCTCCAGAACTTGAACTCAATGGTATTTATACCCACTTTTCCTCTGCGGAAGATCCCAAAAAAGATGCTCTTACCCTCGATCAAGCCAAAACTCTTTCTACTATCATCGACACTCTCTCAACAGAGGGAATCCACCCCAGGTACAGACATGCGAGTAACTCTGCCGCAGCTCTTCGCCTCAAACTTCCTCAGTTCAACATGGTCCGTATCGGTCTTGCTCCATTTGGATTGCTTCTTTCCCCACATGTCAAACTTCGGCCCGCTCTCTCTCTTTCAACACGCATTGTAAGTCTCTCAACAGCTAAAAAAGGTGATTTGGTGGGATATAATGGTACGCACACTGTGGACCACGACGCCAAGCTTGCCGTTATCCCCATGGGCTATCATGATGGACTCCACAGGGCGTATAGCAACACAGCCGCCGTTCAGGTGCGGGGTCACCTTGTTCCAATTGTGGGCAAGGTATGCATGGATTTTGCCATTGTTGACGTTACCTCTATTGAAGATGTTGCCGTCGGTGACACGGTTCATATCTTTGGTGAAGATGAACATGGTCGATATCATTCCCCAGAGGTCTTTGCAAAATCGGGGGGCACTATTGTCAATGAGCTCATGGCCTCTCTTGGCCCGAGAATAAAGCGACTTTTCATCTATGATGAATCTCTCACTACTAGGGCAGGTGCGCAGATGCTTGTTTGAAAGCTTTTTCTGCCCTGCGTGAACATAAAATTCCCGGCTCTCTTTGTATGTTCAAAGAAATACATCTTCCCTGTTTGTTATACTCTTCGATAACCTCACACACCATATCTAAAGCAATTTCCCAAACGCTATACCCCACAGGACACACATATGCGTGCTCTTTAAAAATGGTAGCCATCTCTGCCATAAGAAAATACATTAATTTTTCACATTCAGGATGCTCTTTAAGATATTGTTCCTTTTCTACTACTCTGCAACTCAAAATCCACCCTCTTGTCTCTTCAGAGATATCGTCATCTATCAACAGCATATCCTGGGCAGAGCCACCATATACTCTCCCTGAAAAATGCTCGTTAATTCTATAAGAAGTCATGCTTAGTTCGCTCCTTTCATCTCTCTTAAGCTTTTAGTCTTCCGATTCTGTCCTATGTACCGCCCTGTAGCAGATAAAACTCGAAGAGCTTTTTCACCCTCATTGTGACCTATCTCCTACACAGACTATCTGCAAAAGAAAATGTAGTTCTTTCCCTTCACCTAGGCCTATGTGAGAGATAGCTGACAACCAGGGGTTAACTACGAACTTTTTTGTTGAGCTCTTTCGAAAATATCTGCTGTGGACACAAGAAGAGCACGATACCGATGCCCACTATTAGAATCAAGCTCAATAATCTTCATTTTTCCAGGAAGATCTGCTTTTTCACGTGCATACCGCGCAGGGGTCATCATTTGAAAGCAGAGGTTTGAGTAATCAGAGGATGAGAAGAAATCAGGGCTCGGTATGGAAGCGCCATCGGGCCGTTCAAGATTGGGAGTATGTTCACATGGGCGGGCTATCGGTCCGTCTAATGCTGCGTGGAAATTTTTTATTTTCTCAAGAATTCGCAATCCTGCGGCTCTTTCAACCATAGAAAGGTCATCTTGGGCCGCCCGCAGCTTTGCGGCCTCATTCACCAGTGTTTCAATTACGTCGATCAACACAAATCCGTCCATATCAGGAACAGTGATGGCTCGATCTCCCAAAAATGAAACCCCTGGGGATGCTTTCTCAAGTAATTGATCTACTGTCTCAATCTCCCTTGAAAAATCTAATCGATCCACGAAACTTTCCAACAACACCATTCTCATTGCCCCCTCGGCATCAATAAAATCAGATATTGGCGAGTATAGCCTTCCACACGACATTCTAGGCAATGGCAAATGCATAAACTTTAAAAAAACTTGACTCACGACAGGACGGAGCGTATTCGACGGAAAATTACAAAAAAAATGGCCGTATCTTCGCTTAATACGGCCAAAATTGTTGAAAAATGGCCGTATTTATGGTAAAATTGGCCGTATTTAGAAAAAGTGGACCCCAAACATGAAGCATCACGAGAAAAAAATGGCCGTATTACGGCACCTACAACAAGAGTCTGGCTCCATAACCCTGAAAGAATTGCTCAGGAGGCTCGAAGGTGACGTTAAGGAACGCACACTTAGGCGCTGGCTCAACGAGCTCTCAGAAGAGGGTCTGTTAGAGAAAAGGGGCCAAAAGCGGGCGACGAAATATCAAGTCACGCAGAAAATTGTGGTCGTGCACAAAAATAGGCGGGGTTGCTTCAGTTCTGAAAGTCTCGCTGCTGTTGAATATGTCAGAAAACCGCTTTACGAACGTTCCCCTACTGCATACAACAGCGAATGGTTCGACTCCTACCAACCAAATTCGAGCTTTTACCTCCCCGAAAATGTGAGAAATCAACTACGCGAGGCAGGGACTCGAGCGAGCAATATGGACCCAGCGGGTACCTATGCTCATCAGATTTTTAATCGCCTCCTCATCGACTTGTCCTACAACTCGTCACGACTCGAAGGAAACACCTATTCACTATTAGACACCGAACGCTTAGTGCTTGCAGGAACAAGTGCAAAGGGCAAGGTTGATGCAGAGGGTGTGATGATTCTCAATCACAAAGAGGCTATCCGCTATCTTGTAGAAAGTGCCCCGAGATTGAAAATCGACCAACAAACAATTTGCACTCTCCACTTCCTTCTGTCAGATGGTCTTGTAGAACCCAAATATGCAGGTAAGCCAAGAGATCACTGGGTTCGCATCACAGGCTCAACCTATATCCCGTATGATAATCCACAAAAACTGCACCTCCAATTAGAACAGATTACAAAAAAGGCTTCTAGGATCACAGATCGTTTTGAACAAAGCCTGTTCTTACTCGCCCATATTAGCTATTTGCAGGCATTCTCAGATGCAAACAAACGAACAGCCCGACTAAGCGCCAATATTCCGCTCATTATTGAAAATCTCGTCCCCCTCTCTTTTAATGACGTCGGAAGAGACGATTACATGTCGGCGATGATCGCCTTTTATGAGCTACAAGATGTCCGACCAATAGCAGATCTTTTTGTCTTTTCTTATTTACGAACCTGCAAAGCATATGATTCAACCGTAAAAGCCGTGGGCTTCGATGAAATTCGAGTTCGTTATCGACAACAACGCCGAGCGATCACGAGAGAAGTAATTTCTAAAGAACTTGTTGGATCGCAAATGATGGACCTCATAGAAGCTACTAGCAAAAATGAGATCCCTCCAAACGATCAAAAAAAGTTTATAAAAGACGTTCTCGAAGACCTCGAACAGATGGATCAAAGCCGAATAGCAGGCTTGGGAATTACCTTTCAACAGGTCGGTAGCTGGAAAGCGGCATATCAAAAAGACAACAAAACCAAATAGCTAGCGAAAAAAAGTACCTCTTCGTACCATCTTCTTCTTCACTTTGGGGTCGTAGTTCAGTTTGGTAGAACGCAACATTCGCATTGTTGAGGTCAGGGGTTCGACTCCCCTCGGCTCCATTTTCTCTTAAATATACTCCTTTAAGTTCTGAAGGGCTCTCACTGTGTTATCCGAAAGTATCTGTCCTATAGGCGAATAACATACCGTATCAATTTTGGCTGCTAACTCCTTTTTCTTTCCATTTTGCGAAATTTTTCGTATGGAATGGTAAATGTTCTTTAAAGAAAAAGTTGCTTCCCTCTGTCGAAGGCTCTGTTCACAGAGCTCCCGCACTCTTGTAACACATTTATACGCATGGCTATCTCTGTCAGCCTTCTCACTAAACAAGAGTGACCGACACAACAAATCCAACACATCATCAAGTTGCATACCTTGTGATTGCCCAAAGATCGTCACAAGCCGATCTCCTGAAGGTGTTATATGTACGCTAGCGGCAGAAAGCGAATTATATAATTCCGGTAACCCGTACCGGGTACCTTGTTGTTCGTCAATTCGGTGCAAACTACTACTCACGCTGCTCATTTTTTTCTCCTTTACATATTATTTTGTGTTTCTTTCTATCGTAAATCTTCGACTAACAAGGCCTTCGCCAAAGTGGCCGAGGTTTTCGCCAATGCAAGATTTGTCAGGCTCATTACCCTAGACCCTTCTCGAAACTCAGAGCATATTTGTGTAATAACATTTTCCCCTGGAACCTGCTCAGCACAGCGCGTGTACAAAGCTTCTATCCTGTCAATACTACTAAGAAATTTTTCGAAATTATGAAGGCGATCCTCTCTGCTTTCAATATGCTCAATCTCAGGAATCATTCCACAGAGCACCGAAGCAACATCGTCAAGCAATGCCCGTCGTCTGCACCCAGGTACCACAACAACTCTGTGTCCCCAGAAGGTCACAGCCGATGTTGCCTCTAAAAGAAGATAACTCACTCTCTCGAGAGAGACAAGCCCTCTTCCCTCTCTATCAACACCATGCAACTGACTGCTCATTTCCCTATCCGATACCTAACAAAATTATAAACATCCGCACTTTCAAAACCAAGGCCCCTTTATCCCGAATAGATAGTTTAACATATCTCTTTTTGTAAGATATATAAAAACTGATCCCGAGCCTCTCTTTCCATCCAAGGGCGGTGGCCACAATGTGGCAATACAGTAAACGAAAAGTCCTTTAAAACCGAAGAAAGAGGTCTCTCTATCCCCTCGATCGGATGGGGATCGTAATCACCATGAATTGAAACAACAGGACAAGAAATCTTCGTTCCCATTTGCAAAAGTTCCCCGCTGCTACGCAATTGAGCTGTCTCCTGCCACACCTTAGAAAAAAGCTCATAGGAGCAGCTTTTATGCCCTTCCTGTGTGCTTATTGGATCATAAGAGTCTATCTTGTTGAACAAACGAGCAAGCTCTTGAAGTCTCTCATCTTTCTCCTTGCACTCTGGATCCTTAAGTTGAGAAGAGAGACGGGAAAATATCTTCTTATCCTCCCCTTTAAGCCGAGCCATTCTTGTCCCTTGAATAGACGCAGCATATTTGGAATCAAAAACACCGCTGCTTACCAAGATTAGTTTTTTGACAAGTGAAGGACGGCGCGCAGCAAACAGATAGCCAAACATTGCCCCCCACGACCATCCGACAATACAGGTAGGGACATGGCAGTTCTCTGTGATAAGGTGCTCAAGGTATGCACACTGTTTTTCAAGAGAATCTTGGATAAGAAAGGGTTCCAACACACCGTCTATATGTTGCAGCTGCTCAGCGACACCCTTCATCTCACCCGGAGCACAGGGACCTCCGTGAATGACCACAACTCCACAAGGCTTTTGTCCATATACGCGAAACATCTTTTCCCTATTTTGGGATTTACCCAAAACCCCCGATTGCGACCTTTGTGAGAGATAGGTCGCAATCGGGGGTAAAAATATTTTTGCTCATCTCTCTACGTATGCAAAAGACTCTATACCCTTGAAAAAATCCCCCTATTAGAGCGATCATCTGTTCTCTTACCAAGTATTATACAGATCTTTTAAGGATATATCCATATGCAACAACACGCTTCAAGTGATGAACGGCTAGCCGCTATTTGCCAAGTCGTCCGTAATGAAACTCTTGATCCGGCCCTGAAAGAGGCGGAGCAGATTAAACTCGAGGCTGAACTCGAGGCAAACAAAATTAAGGAACATGCAAAAAAAGAGGCAGAAAACCTCATTCACGAAACCAAAAAAGAGATTGAAGCAAAGCAAGCGGCCTTCTCATCGGCTTTAGAACAAGCTACCCGCCAAACCCTTGATCTTATTCGACAAAGAATTGAAGAAGAGCTCTTCTCCCCCCAATTAACAGCTCTTCTCGATAAGGAATTTTCCGATGAAGCCCGAAGTGCACATATACTCGATCTTATCATCGAAAATTTGCAAAAAGAGGGCCTCGAAGGAAATCTTGGCGTATGGCTTGGGAAAAAACTTCCGAAAGAACAGATTGCTCAGCACCTTGTTCAAGCCTCTTTAAAAGCCGTTCCCAAAGAGGGCCTCTTGGTTTCTAACCACTCTTATGGCCTCGTTGTCAAGGTTCTCGACAAACATATCTCTGTTGAGATTACTCCAGAATCTGTCCGCGATCTTATAGCAAGCTTCCTCAGAGCCGATTTTAGAAAGCTCTTGTACACAGAGTAGGAGAAGAAATGGGTAGCCGCTATTTCCTGATCTCGTTTCTTCCCGATTTACACTTCGACAAGGCACCCGAGATGTCTCTAGATGAAGTTATGTTCTTTGCCGGTCTTAACCTCTCGATCCACGAGATGAGATCTGTCAATCTCCTACATACCTTTTTCGATATCGAAAATGCCTGTCGACACCTCTTAGGAACCCCAATGACAGCTCTTGGATCGCTAAACAGACGAGAATTGCAAGAGAAATTAGAAGAAGAGGACCTCGACCTACCAGGAGCTCATACCTTTTTTTCTCGGTACCTAACAAGGGAAAGCCGGCAAAAAAATGCTCATAAACTCATTCGCTTTTTCCTCGAAGAGATTCCGCCCTCTTTTCCTTCGTTTATCTACAATTACTTCCAGATCGAGCATACCCTTCGCCTTCTCACAGGCTACCTACGAGCACAAGCAATGGGAAAGCCCTTTTCCATCAACAACCAACCATTTGATTTTGAAATCGATAATACCAAAACATGGCCAGAACCATATTCAGACCTTTATAGCCTGTGGAATAACAGGCCGAAAGAGGCAAGAGAGTTCGAAAAAGGACTTTCTAAATGGAAATTCGAAGCCATAGAAAACCTCTGTGCACATTCAAAACCTTTTTCTCTAGATTTTTTCCTCTCTTATCTTATCAGATTACGGATCGTTGAAGCGCAAATTGAACTCAACGATCCTGTTCATCTAAACATCATAGAACGAATTGCAAAGGCTACACGATGACTATTACCGAAAAAGCCCCCACTTCTACAGGCTTTGTAAAGCGGGCATATGGAAACTTAATCAGCGTTATCTTTGACCGTACCATTCGACAAGGTGAAGTTGCCTACGTCAGTCTTCCAAGTGGAAAGCTTAAGGCTGAAGTGCTTGAGATTACCGGCAATGAGGCAAAATTACAGGTATTTGAAGACACAAGAGAAATCGCCCTAGAAACACCTGTTGAATTCACAGGAAACCTTCTTGAAGCTGAACTCGGTCCCGGACTTCTCTCCAATATCTATGATGGCCTTCAAAGCCCCCTCGAAGAAGTCGCCAATAAGGCAGGCTTCTTTCTTCCTAGAGGCTTCCACACTGGAGCTTTGAACAGAGAGAAAAAATGGGAGTTCACCCCCGTAGCCGAAGAAAGACAATCTCTTAAGCGTGGAGAAACACTCGGAACAGTAACCGAAAACAGGTTTCGACATCTTATCATGGTTCCATTTGTCCTATACGGAAAATACACTCTCACCTGGATTGCCCCTCAGGGTCACTACACAGTAGATGAAGTTATAGCTAAGGCCGTCGATGAAGATGGAAATGAGCACGCTTTCACCATGCTGCAACGCTGGCCAATTAAGAACCAACTTATCTCCGGAATCTCTGTTAAGCCCACAACGATGATGGATACTGGTCTTCGAACTATCGATACCCAGTATCCAGTTCTGAAAGGAGGGACATTCTGCTCTCCAGGACCATTTGGAGCCGGGAAAACCGTTCTTCAGCATCACCTGGCAAAGTTTTCCTCTGTCGATATTGTCATCGTTGTTGCCTGCGGTGAACGTGCCGGAGAAGTCGTCGAAGTCGTTCGTGAGTTCCCCCATCTCGTAGATCCCCATACCGGTGAATCTCTCATGAATAGAACCGTTATCATTTGCAATACCTCCTCTATGCCAGTGGCCGCCCGTGAGGCTTCCGTTTATCTCGGCGTTACCGTTGCTGAATACTATAGACAGATGGGCCTCAACGTCCTCGTTCTTGCAGACTCAACATCTAGATGGGCTCAAGCTATGCGTGAGATGTCAGGACGCCTCGAAGAAATTCCAGGGGAAGAGGCGTATCCAGCCTACCTCGCCTCCCGTATTGCTGCTTTCTATGAACGCTCAGGAGTAATTGTCACCGAAGGAGGAACTACGGGATCTCTTACAATTGGGGGCTCTGTCTCACCTGCCGGTGGTAACTTCGAAGAGCCTGTAACACAGGCAACACTCGCTGTCGTCGGTGCCTTTCTAGGGCTCTCTCGAGAGCGCTCTGATGCTAGGTGCTATCCAGCTATCGATCCTCTTATTTCATGGTCGAAATACATCTCACAAGCATCGATCGAGCTTAATGAAAAAATGCCCGAATGGGAGGAGATCGTCAAAAAGGCGTCAGCATTCCTTCGTCGAGGAGATGACATTAAAAAGAGAACAGAAGTTGTCGGAGAGCGGGGGATATCGCTGGAGGATATGATCACACTCCTAAAATCCGAGCTGTATGATTTTTGCTACCTGCAGCAAAACTCCTTTGATCAAGAAGATGCCTATTGCCCCATTGAAAGACAGATGAAGATGCTCTCTCTGATGGGAACTATTTTCGACCACTCTTTTGTTTTTAAAAATCATGATGAAGCGCGCGCTTTTTTCCTCTCGCTACAACATAAGTTGAAAAATCTTAATTATCTTCCATTTGGCGTGGCAAGCTATCAGCAGGCCATTTCAGAAATTGAAGCCTTACTCAACCTGTAGGATACTTATAATGAGAACGATCCATGAAAAAATCGACGATATCCGAGGAAACCTCGTTACCGTAAGCAGTAGCAAAGCCGGCCTTGGAGAACTTGCCCGCATCGAAATGGCAGACGGCAGAAAAGCGTACGCCTCAGTCCTCCGGATCGATGGCGATAAAACAACACTGCAAGTCTTTCAAAGCACTCGCGGTATCTCGACAGGTGATAGAGTCATCTTTTTACGTCGCCAAGTACAGGCAACATACGGAGAGACCCTCCTTGGCCGTCGCCTCAATGGTGCCGGAGACTCAATAGACGGTGGCGCCGATATCCTCGGTAATGCTGTTGAGATTGCAGGACCTTCCTTTAATCCCATTAAAAGGGTTATCCCCTCAGAGATGGTGCGTACGAACATCCCAATGATCGATGTCTTCAACTGCCTTGTTAAATCCCAAAAAATTCCTATATTTTCCGTTGCTGGTGAGCCCTACAATCAGCTTTTAATGCGCATTGCCAACCAGGCAGCAGCAGATGTTGTTATCATCGGAGGTATGGGTCTTACCTTCGCCGAATACCAAGCTTTCGTCGACAATGCCGAGTCCTCCGGATCGCAAAATAAAACCGTTATGTTCGTGCACAGAGCAACAGACCCCACAGTTGAGTGTTTGCTTGTACCCGATATGGCCCTGGCCTGTGCAGAGCAGTTTGCCCTAGAGCATAAAAACGTCATCGTCCTACTCACGGATATGACAGCCTATGCCGACGCCATACGAGAAATCTCTATTACCATGGACCAGGTCCCTTCCAATAGGGGCTACCCCGGCTCTCTCTACTCAGATCTGGCCTCTCGCTATGAAAAAGCAGTTGCCATTGAAGGGAGTGGCTCTATCACAATCGTTGCTGTGACAACAATGCCAGGCGATGATGTCACCCACCCCATTCCCGATAATACCGGCTACATCACAGAGGGACAGTTCTACCTCCACGACGGAAAAATCGACCCCTTTGGATCTCTTTCTCGATTGAAGCAACTTGTCATCGGTAAAGTCACCCGCGAAGATCACGGGGAACTTGCCAATGCCATGATACGCCTCTATGCCGAATCTAAAAAAGCTATAGAGCGCCACGCTATGGGCTTTAAGCTTTCACGATGGGATGAAAAACTCCTTCACTTTACAAAGATGTTTGAAAGTGAGCTGATGGACCTTAACGTCAATTGCTCCCTTGAACAGGCCCTCGACAAAGGATGGGAGATTCTCTCCTCCTGCTTTACCAAAGAAGAGGTCGGTATCAAACAGGCTATCCTTGATAAGTTCTGGTCACCAAAGGGTATCGAGTAATGGCGAAAATAAAGTTTACAAAACAAGAGCTTCGCCACCAGCAGACACGCCTTTTTCAACTAGAAAGGTATCTTCCCACCCTGCAACTTCGAAAGGCTCTCTTGCAAAGCGAAGTTATCAAAGCTCACTCTCACCTCGAGAAACTTCGCCATCAGTCCCGAGAAGCCTGGGAAAGCCTCTCTCAGTCAACGCCCCTGCTCGGTCTTTTTCCTGTTGTAGAGCCAGAACAACTTGTGGAAGAGGGAACGCTACAACAAAACCTTGAAAATATCGCCGGCGTTGAACTTCCCCACTTCGAGTCACTGACGTTCCCCCCTCAAAGCTATGACCTCTACGACACCCCCGCCTGGCTCGATCCCTTAAGTGAAGAGGTTCGCTCCTTCCGCGCTATTGAAGAAAACGTTCATATCGCCGAAAAACGTATAGAGATCTTAGAGCGCGAGCTCAAAGAGGTATTCATTCGCGTCAACCTCTTCGAAAAAGTTCTTATCCCTGAGGCCCTAAAAAACATAAGAACAATAAAAATATTCCTAGGAGATCTCGATCTCTCAGCAGTATCCCAGGCTAAAAAGGCAAAAGAAAAAATCCTCGCGCGAAATAAAATTCGAGAGGCGGTGCTATGAGAGTTGATGTAAAAAAGATACTCTTTCTCGGAGCACAGGCCAAAAAGGAGGAGTTTCTGCATGCCTTCCAACAGGCGGGCCTTGTTCAATTTGTTAAAACTAAAATCTCTGTCTACGATCTTCTCTCCACAGACTTCCAGGAGGTTGTTCGCGCTATAAAAATTCTCCATGGCTTTGATGTACAACAAAATCCACGAGTCTCTATCTCCGACCCTATTGCCTTTGCTCGCCATGTTATCTCCGAAAAGAATTCTCTCGAAGAGTTACAGGTAGAACTCAAAGCGCAAAAAGAACTCTTCAATTTCATCTCCCCAATTGGGAAAATCCCCCTCAAGGAAATCAAAGCTATAGAAGCTCAAGCCCCTCTCCACTTTCGGCTATGGACAGCGCTGAAGAAAAAAAATATGGCACAAACCTGTCCTCACCTCATTAAAATTGCTTCCACTCCCAATAGGGAGTACTTTGTCTCCCTCACCCAAGAGGCTATTGAAGTTCCTCCGGGACTCGAGGTCATCGCAATCACACAAGAGCTTCAAGAGCTCGATGATAAAATCCAACGTATGCAGATAAAAATCGGGATCCTCGAAACAGAACTCAAACGAAAAGCTGCCTATATCACCAGTCTCAAGCAAAGCCTTGTCGAACAACTCAACGAAACAAAACGAGACCATGCAGCTGATGATGCCTATAATGCCCTCGATGACCACCTCTTTGCTATTACGGCATGGGTTCCTGAAACAGACATAGAAAAAACTCAAGAGCTCGCCTCATCAGTTCAAATCTTCTCTGAAGAGATAGCCCTTGCCCCCGATGAGGTTCCTCCAACCTATCTTGAAAATCAACATATTGCCAAAATCGGTGAAGATCTCGTCGATATTTACGATACCCCATCGAGTACAGATAAAGACCCCTCCCTCTGGGTGCTGGTTTTCTTTTCAATCTTTTTTGCCATGATCATAGACGATGGCGGTTACGGCCTTGTCTTTTTGGCCTCTGCCCTCCTCCTTCGAAAGAAAGCAACCACGAAAGGGGCCAAACGAGCCGTCGTTCTCACAGGTATCCTTGGAACCATGTGCGTTCTTTGGGGAGCCTGTACCCATTCTTTTTTCTCCATACAGCTTTCCCCCACTAATCCTCTTCGCTCTAACTCTCCCCTGACATATCTCATAGAGAAAAAAGGTCTTTACCATATGCAAAATCGTAATGATGACTATGTGCGCACCTGGCATCAGAACCACGCAGGAACCCTTCCCACATCTCTCAACGACTTTCTCTACGAGGAGGTAGCACCAGGCATGCCCCCACTTTCGCAGAAATTACGGGACTCCCTCCTTATGGAGCTTTCTGTCCTTGTCGGCACCATTCACATTATCATCAGCATGCTGCGCTACCTACGCCGTAATATCTCCCACCTTGGATGGATTGTCGCAATCATCGGAGGCTACCTCTACTGCGCTCACTACCTCGAAGCCTCCTCCATTATCTTCTTCCTCGGTAGTTTCAACCCTGAAACGTGCGCTCACATAGGAGCACAACTCATGAGCGGCGGTATCTTCTTTGTCTTTCTCTCTTCCATCATCACAAAAGGCCTTGCCGGCATCACAGAACTAACAGCCGTTGTCCAAATATTCGGCGATATCCTCTCCTACCTGCGTATCTACGCCCTCGCCCTCGCCGGCAGTATGATTGGAACCATGGCCAATGAACTCTCAGGACATCTCCCCTTTATTATCTCCGCCACCCTCATAACCATCTCCCATATCGTCAATATCGTCATGTCTGTCGTCGGAGGAATTATCCACGGACTTCGTTTAAACTTTCTTGAATGGTACCACTACTCTTTCGAAGGTGGTGGAAAGCAGTTTTCTCCATTCAAACTCGAAACCTTTCAAAAATAACGCTTAAGGAGCACCCACCATGAACGACGCACAAATGTACGCCCAGATTGGGCCCATACTCGCCCTCGGACTTCCAACCATCGGAAGCTGTATCGCCTGCTATATCGCCGGTGCCGCCTCCCACGCCGCCATGACCAAAACAGAAGAAGGGCAGGGTAAATTCATAGGCCTTGCCGCCACACCCTCATCACAGTCCATATACGGATTTATCCTCATGATGATTCTCTTTAACAGAGTCAACGCCGGCACTGTCTCCCCCATCTCCGCCATTGCCATCGGCCTTATCTCCGGCCTTGCCATGATGTGCTCGTCCATCTTCCAAGGTAAAGTAGCAGCAACAGGAATTCAAGCAACCCTCAAGCAACCCTCCCTCTTCGGGAAATGCTTCGTCGCCGTCGGTATCCTCGAATCCTTCGCCCTCTTCGTCTTTGTATTCACACTTTTGATCATCTAGGAGAGAGGGGGCTTGCTGCCCCCTCACCCCCGCCCGAGGGGTGAGCCCCTCGGACTCCCCAAGGGAAGAGGGTTTATGGCGCTAGTAGCACCATAAACCCTCTTTCTTATTGAAAAAAGATCGAATTAATGGTAGAGTCTTCCAAAAACAAATGAGGAGATATATGAGCGCAGTACAAGGTGGTGCCCCTTATGCTAAAGAATCTTTAACAGAAGGTCCTATTTTAGCAAAGTCACAGATGGAGCATCTCCTTCGACCAGCTGCACCGAGCGCCTCTGACTACATCTCTGACATAGTCAACGCACTTTTGGAAGTAATGAGCACAGCAGCACCACATACAGAGGATTTTTCAAGAAAGGTTAATCAACTCGTTAAAGAAGAGCTCATGCCTCCACTTCTTGGGAAAATTGCACCGATAGCCCAAAGAATTTTTACAGGTATTCCATTAACAGCTCTCAACAGTCCAGCTTTAGTAAAGCTACTTCCCACCGATGAGCCTGCTATTACCAAAGCGAAAGAGACAGTAAAAAAGTATCTCGAAACATGTTCCCCCGAAAAAAAAGCTGTCTTTACCGACTACGTAAACATCGCAAATGAAAAACTTCCAGACATCTTCACTCCTCTTTCATCAAAAGAGCTGCTAACATTTTTTCAACCCCTCATACAAGAGACGGTTGCTGAAACTGTTATGAAAAACGAAAATATTCAGGCCCTCTGCCGACTGCATGCAGTCCATGCTCTGCAAAAACGCACACCTAAATTTCAGGAACTACTCACAGATATAGACAGATGTACCAAAGAGCAAAAAGCAGAGATCGCCAAAGCCATTCAAGAGCCATCTACAAACCTAGAAGATCAAACTTGCTCTTCACTGATGGGGAGATGGACAAAACTTCAAAAGCTCGACCTAGATAATGTTATGAAAACTATATTTATTGGGTTTCTTAAATTATCCTCACAAAGAGAATCATAGTAGCGCAGGATCAAATTTTAGTATGCGCGGAAATATGCATGAAAGCGTCAATGTTAGAGAAACACAGATCAACAAGCTCATTTCATCTATCTTTGAAAAATGCACATGAAACCCTGCTCCCGACCACTTCTTCGCCTTCTCTGAACTTCGATGTGCTATCATAGCAACAGATATGTTCACTGAGGCTCAAAAGCTGATCCATTCCTTAGATCGCCAGATTGAACGAAGAACACAGATGCGCAGAAGAGCTTGAGTTCTGCTGGTAACAAAAAATTTGTCATAATTTAGCCGTCCATAGTACACACAAGCGCAACCGAAAACAATGATGTGTACTATGGGAAAGATGAGACAAGAGAAAGATTCACTGGGCACTATTCAGGTGCCTTCCGAGAGGCTGTGGGGAGCACAAACAGAGCGATCATTACAAAACTTCCGTATTGGAAATCAAAAGATGCCGCTTGAGATCATCGAGGCACTTCTTTCGATTAAAAAGGCAGCGGCTATCGCCAATGGGAATCTTGGGGCCTTAGAGGAAGAGAAAAAAGAGCGTATCCTCGGTGCCATAGAGGCTATCACTGAAACTGATCTAGCGGCAGAATTTCCTCTTAGCGTCTGGCAGACAGGCTCTGGCACACAAACAAATATGAATGTCAACGAGGTGATCGCCAACAAAGCCAATGAAAGTTGTGGTCAGCCAAGGGGAACAAAGTCCCCTATCCACCCCAATGACCACGTCAATAAATCGCAATCTTCCAACGATGTCTTTCCAACGGCCATGTATCTTGCCTGCGCCCATTCGGTAACAGCTCGCCTTATCCCCGCTCTCCATGAGCTTTTTGCCGCTCTCCATGAAAAAGCCTCCTCCTTTCATGAGATCATTAAGGTTGGCAGAACCCATATTATGGATGCTGTCCCTATACGATTAGGACAAGAATTTTCAGGTTATGCCGCTCAAATAGAAGGGGCGATTCATGCTCTCTACGCTGTAATGCCAAGACTGCTACAGCTAGCCCTTGGAGCAACAGCAGTTGGAACAGGCCTAAACTGTCCCACAGGTTTTAAAGAGCAGGTTATTAAAACTCTCGCAGAGCAATACCAGCTTCCCTTTCGCCCTGCTGAAAATTCCTTTGAAGCGATTGCCTCCCATGACACCTGCGTTGAACTCTCCGGTGCTCTCAAACGTGCCGCCTGCGCTCTTCTTAAAATCGCCAATGATGTTCGTCTGATGGGATCAGGACCTCGATGTGGTCTCGGAGAGCTCACCCTCCCCGCTAATGAACCCGGCTCTTCTATCATGCCAGGTAAGGTTAACCCAACCCAGTGTGAAGCAGCTGTTCAAGTTGCCTGTCAGATTATCGGTAATGACACCACAATCAGCCTCGCAGCGAGCCAAGGACAGTTTGAGCTTAACGCCTGTAAACCTGTTATTGCTCTTAATTGTCTAGATTCCATTCGCCTTCTCGCTGATGTCTGTCGATCTTTTTCTCAAAATTGTGTCCATGGAATCGTGGCAAATAGAGATCGAATTCAAGAACTTCTCGAGCAGTCCCTTATGCTAGCAACAGCCCTCAGCAAAGAGATTGGATATGATAAAGCTGCTGACATTGCCCTCCTTGCAACAAAAGAGGGTATAACCCTCAAAGAAGCCGCACTTCGTGAAGGAATCTCTGAAAACCTCTTCATAGAAGCTACCGATCCCTTGAAAATGGTGTAGATCCCAATTGTCGCAAATTCAATTGTAAACATATTTTTATTTGGCGTATTAAATTCTCAACTGTGTTACACTTTTTCGACCAATCTTAATTTAACAAGAAGGTTTTTTATAATGACCCCTTTATTTAGCGCTCCGCTGCGCAAATCGGTGAGTGCACCGGCCTCAGTAGAAGTTTCTCCTGCCCCTAAAAATGAAACATCCGCCCCTATTGCCGAACAGGTTGGAGAGGTGTGGGACCTTTTTTTCCATACCAAAACAGTTCCCTTGCAGGTGCTAGAACAGGAGTTTAACTTTCTCCTTAGCATTGTGGAGAGCGCTTCTTCTGCCGGTAGACTCCGCCCATTGAAAGTTACTCCTCATGACTTAAATGCTATCGTCATCAAGACTACAATGGAAGCTGTAGAAAAAATTGCCCTTAGACGACTTTTTCCAGATGATCTTACGGATATGAGCTCCGAAAAAGATGTTGCAGATTTTCTTTCATCCGAAACCGCTTCTACCTTTATCTGTGCAAACCTCATGCATGGTGTACCGGTCACACCTAAAGAAGCCATACCATGCCTTCCAAGGCAACTCCTACCTCATAACGTTAAGGTTCTTTCTCTTACAAACAATGGACTGCGCCAGCTTCCACACCACGTTGGAGAGTTTACAAACATGATTCATCTCGATATTTCCCACAACTGTGTCCCCTCTTTACCCCGTGGCCTCTTAGATCTCCCCCATTTACGATTACTTAGCGTCACAGGCAACCCTCTATGCGATGACACACAGTCACGCGAAATTATTTCAGATCTTCGTGGAAAGGGAGTTACAGTTATATTATGACCTCCCCTCTTTTCAGCGCCACATTACGCCCTTCCACAAGCTGCCCAGCATCTGTAGGCCAACATCAATCCGATCCATCCGCCCCGGACTTGACCACACCCTGCGAAACGAAAAACCGTTCATGGCAAAGGGCAGCGCCTACAAAAACAGCTCGAGAAGATCAAATAGTCCAGGGCCGTCTTCTAATTGGGGAGCTGTGGGACACATTTTTCAATACCCCTGAGATACCTGGACAAAAGCTACTCAATCGGTGCTCACAACTACATACGCTTTATGTGAATTCAAACCCACATCCCAGGAGATTAGCTCGTGTTATTCATGGAGATGGCTCTTTACATGCCGACGCCATTCGAGAACTATTCGAAGAGATCGAAAGGACCTCCGCGTTATCGATTCTTCTCGGAATGACCCGCCACAGCATGCCCCAGGAAATTGTAAAACCACGACGCCTTTTTTCCCAACAGCATCAGCAGCTTTCGATGACCATTACAAGAAGGATTTCTGTCTCTCCAATGAGTCTACTTGGAAAGATACGTGATGGGGAAATAACTATCCCAAGGGTTTTCTGTATCCCTCGCTTTCTGCAAGAACACAAAGAGGGGATAGATAGAATTCTTATTCAAGATGCTAATCTTCTCTCTCTTCCCGATTATATTGGCGAATTCGCGGGACTCACCCACCTCGATATTGCGTTCAATGCGGTGTCTTCACTTCCCCGCTCCCTCTTGAATCTGCAAAAACTTCAAGAACTCATTGTGATGGGAAATCCTTTGGTCGATGATGAAGAATCTCGCGAAATCATATTACAGCTACGCGAAAAAGGGGTTAAAGTTATCGATGTGAATGAGACCCCACCAAAAAAGAGACGGTTTACCTTCGCCTAATAAAAAAGTGACCAGGAGAAAAATTTCTCCTGGTCACCGTAAAAGGTTGAGATATTACTGCCCTTTTTCTACACTTCGTCAATTCTTTTCAGTGAGATGCTCACAGGATGATTCTTTAGTACATCGGGAGCGAGGCTACCGTCGGGAAAGACAAACTTGACGTCTCCTGTTGCCTCCCGTACAAGCATAACTTTAACTGTTGAGTCGGCCGTAAGAGTAAAAGCTCTCGATCCAGAAAAGTACCCCCAATCATTGGATTGGATATGCCCTTCTTCATCTAACGCCACAACCCAATCAAGAGGAATCTGTGAGCTGCCGTTGATATCTAGATATATATCTGTAAACCTAAGGGCTTCAACCGAGCTCTCACCGGTCTCCATGGCAAATTGGAAGTGAATGGTATAGACACCCTTAGGCAGGGTGAAGCTATTGTTGGTAGCGTTGAGTGTAACGCTCTCTGCCACCTGCTTTTTACTAAGGGGAAGAGTTATGTTGGTATCGTTTATCCACCCTTGAGAAGCCGTCTCTTGTATCAATGTCGCATAGACGGGATTGAAATCTCCCTTTGGTCCTGTCTCCCCGCAGGGCCCTGCTTTTGCACAATCATGGTCAGACAGTACTATTTCTGACTTTGACTTCGATTTTGATTTCGACCCTTTTTCAACAAATGTAGGAGTCTCACTTGCCTCCACGGGTACCGAAAGAAACGCGCATACGGAATACGCACTTATGATAATTGCAATAAACTTTTTCATCTATTCTCCGCCCTTCATTTAATTGTTTCTATCCGTTTCGAGATCTACATTGTTTAAACTATTTATCGCAATATAAAACCAACAAAACCATTGATCTTAGAAATAAAAAAAACCGGGAAAATAACCTCCCGGTTTTTTGAAGCCACGATTGCAACCAAGCATCTAGACCTCGTCAATCTTTTCAATTGTGATGCTAACGGGATTGTTATGCGGCGATCCGGGTGTCAATCCATCATCAGGGAATGAAAATTTGATATCGTAGCCGCTCCAGCGAGCCATCTGTAATTTTACAACCGAGTCTGTCGCCAAAGAGAAAATCCTTGACCCGTAATAGCAAGCAAAAGGATCCGGTGCAAAATCTCCCCCTCCATAGAGGGCCACAGTCCAATCCAAAGGAACCCTTTTGCCTTCATTATTTACGGCTAAGAAGATATCAAAAAGCTGTAGGTCGTCTGTTTCGCTACGCCTTGGCTCCATAGAAAACTGAAAATGAATGGAATAGACACCTTTGGGAAGGGTAAAGCTGTTATTAACAGCATCGAGCGTAGTACCCTTTGCTACTTGCTGCTGATTAAGAGGAACCGTTACCACCAAATCATCTATCCACTCCTGTGTTGGATAGACCTCGTCTTGTATCAGTGTCGCATACACAGATGAACATCCCCCCTTGGGTCCTGGTGCACCGCACGGCCCGCAAGGTCCTGGTACTCCACAGCAGGAACCGGTCACAATAATTTTCGATTTTGATTTTGATTTTGACTTTGATCCTTTTTCTACAAATACAGGATTTTCATTGGCCTCCACTGGAGCCGAAAGAAAGCCGCATATGGAATACGCGCTTACAACAATTGCAATAAAGTTTTTCATCTATCCTCTCCAACCTTTTATTTAATTGCTTCTATCTGTTTTTATACTTACGGTATTTAAATAATTTGTAGCAATAAAAATAAAACTCGAACGGATTTGTTTTAGATGAATGTCGCCAACAAAGTAGAAAATCAAAGCACATAAAAAAAGAGATCGGAAGAGCATCTTCTCCCAATCTCTTTTCTCTGCACAAAGGGCTCATGCCCTTGTGATGTTACAGATCATTAACCTTTTGCAGCGTGATAGTAACAGGAGCCGCCGCCATCGAGTGTGGATAATAATCATCATCATATGCGCTAATATGGATGCCATCTGTACTTTCTCGCTTTAACATAAACTTCACTACAGAATCTGCAGCGACGGTAAATATCCTGGACCCAGAAAATTTACCAGCCTTGCCCTCGGCAAAATATTGCTCTGTTGTGGTCGCCAGACCCCAATCCAAAGGTATCGATGTGGTACCTCCATTGAGATCCAGATACATCTCTGTAAAGTTCATGGCTGCAAACGATCCATTAGATGCCGTCTCTATATTGAACTGAAAGTGAATACTGTATACCCCCTTGGAAAGGGTAAATGTATTGGTAGTAGCATTGAGCATTATGCCTTTTGCTATCTGCTTCTTCTCAAGAGGAAGCGTTATGAGTGTGTCGGTTATCCACTCTGATGAATCTGCAGGAACCTGTTCGAGTTGCACAAAGGTTGCATATATGGGGGGGAATCCACCCTTAGGCCCAGTCTCTCCACACGGCCCACAGGGCCCTTGCGTTGGACAGCAGCAACCAGACATCTCCGCTTTTGATTTCGACTTTGACTTCGACCCTTTTTCTGCAAATGTTGGAGTTTCATTAGCCTCCACTGGTGCCGAAAAGAGACAGCATATGAAATATGCACCTGTAATAATTGCGACAATTTTTTTCATCTATTCTTCTTACCCTTCATTAAATTGTTACTGTTAATTTTGAGATCTACATATTTTAATTATTTATTGCAAAGCAAAAAACCTATAATAGTTACTACCAGAAGAAAGGCATGAGAAGAATATCTCTCCAGAGCCTCGCGTTCACCGCAAGAGTATTAATCAAAGGTCTAAACTGTATTGGGCTGACATTTTAGGGACGCTTCATCTATACTTCCCCTCCCAGGGAAACCAAAAGAAGAGTAGAGGTATGAGCGATCTTCCGTCATCGTATAACGCCAAGGATGTAGAACCTAAGTGGCGTACAGAGTGGAAAACGAGTAAAATCTTCCACGCAAATCCAAAATCGGAGAAACCTGCCTACTGCGTGATGCTGCCACCTCCAAATGTTACCGGCACCCTTCACATGGGCCACGCTTTGATGAGCATTCTGCAAGATGTCTTAATTCGCTGGAAGAAGATGTCAGGATTTGAAACGCTCTGGCTTCCAGGAACAGACCACGCCGGAATCGCAACACAAACGGTCGTTGAGCGTCATCTTCTCCAAACAGTAGGCAAGCATCGTGTTGAATTTGAACGTGAAGAATTTCTCAACCATGTTTGGGACTGGAAGGAAAAAAGTCAAAAGACCATTTTATCCCAAATTGAGTCTATCGGCTGCTCTTGTGACTGGTCACGTCTACGTTTTAGCATGGATGAGCAGTGCTCGCACGCTGTTCGTCATATGTTTAAAAAGCTCTATGATCACGGCCTTATTTATCGAGGACAGTACCTTGTCAACTGGGATCCAGTAACTGGAACAGCTCTTGCCGATGATGAGGTCGAGTATGACGAGAGAATGAGCTCTCTATGGACAGTCCGCTATCCTATCGCTGGGACAGATAGATATCTATGCGTTGCCACAACACGTCCAGAGACAATGCTCGGCGATACTGCTCTTGCTGTCCACCCTCATGACAAAAAGCATCAGGCACTCATCGGATCAGAGGTCGATCATCCCCTGACAGGACAGCGTATTCCCATTGTCGCCGATGAGTTTGTAGAACCCGATTTTGGAACAGGAATTTTAAAGGTTACCCCCGCTCACGACCCCGTTGACTATTTACTTGGACAGCGCCGCAACCTACCGATGATCAACATCCTGACAAAAGAGGCCAAGATCAATGAAAATGGTGGTCAATTTGAAGGGCTAACCGTTCAAGAGGCACGAGTAGCTGTCGTTGCAGCACTTGAAGAGAAGGGATATCTTGAGAAAACAGAACCGTACAAAAATAGAGTTGCTATCTCCTATAGATCCAAGGCCCCTATCGAACCCATGCTCTCCGAGCAGTGGTTTGTACGCCTGAGTGCTTTCAAAGATATTTTGAAAGAATACGTCGTTGAGAAAAAGGTCCGTATCATTCCCCCCGCCTGGGAGCATACCTACTTCCAGTGGATTGATAATTTGAGGGACTGGTGTATTAGCCGCCAGCTTTGGTGGGGTCATCGTATCCCCGTCTGGTACAATAAAAAAGAGCCCGAGGTTCTCATCTGCCATGAGGGAGAGGGAGTCCCCGAAGAGGTAGAGAAAAATCCCGATATGTGGGAACAGGATCCCGACGTTCTCGATACCTGGTTCTCCTCTGCGCTCTGGCCCTTCTCAACCTTGGGATGGCCCAACAAAACAGCAGAGCTCGATAAATTCTTTCCTAACGCAACGCTTATCACAGGTCACGATATTCTCTTTTTCTGGGTCGCCAGAATGATTATGATGAGCCATTTTGCTTTAGGCAAAAAGCCTTTCCACGAGACGTTCTTACATGGACTTATCTATGGAAAGTCCTATTGGAGAGATCGAGCAGGCGGAGGTATCAACTATGTCACCCCTGAAGAGAGAAAGCTTTTAGATCTCGGCAAAGAAAAGATCCCAGACGATGTTCAGAGTAAATGGGAAAAGATGTCTAAATCAAAAGGAAACGTTCTCGATCCCATAGAGGTTATCCAAGAATATGGTGCCGATGCCATGCGTCTTGCCCTGACTTCTGCAACAACAGATGCCAGTATCATTGAACTCGATAGGAGACGGTTTGAAGAGTTCCAGCACTTTGTCAATAAGATCTGGAATGGCGCTCGTTTTGTGCTCACAAAGCTCTGTGAAGAAAAGAACTATTCTGAAATGCTTTCTCAGCCCCTCGAAAATCTTCCTCTTGAGGATCGATGGATTCTTTCCAGGCTGTCTCGAACCGTTGGTCGTATCGACGAACAACTCACAAAATATGCCTTTGATAAAGCCACAATGACCGCCTATGAGTTTTTCTGGAATGAGTTTTGCGCTTTCTATATCGAAATTGCAAAACCTCTCTTTTCCTCTCAAAAAGAGCATAGCAAAAAGGTAATTTGTCTATGTGTCCTTCTCGACTGCATTCGTATGCTTCATCCTTTCGCCCCATATATCACAGAAGAGCTCTTTTCGCTCTGTAAGGAGCGCTTTGGTCATCTGAGCTCTCAGCACTGTGCATCAGAGAGACTCCAAAAAACACTCTCGTACCTATCCGCTGACTTTGTCTCTCAAACACCCTTCCCAAGTACAAAGGAACCCGATAGTGAAGCTGAAGAGCAGTTCCAAAGAATCCAGAGGGCGCTAACAACCATTCGAGCAATACGCGGAGAGATGAAGATCTCCCCTAATATTGGTGTCGATCTTTACGTTGTTGGGAAGGAAAATTCAAACCATCTCCTGCGACAGCAAGAAAGCCTACTTCGTTCCCTTGTCAAACTCAACTCTGTTCAATATGTCGACACAGCACCCCAAACAGGCATTGCCAGCCACGCTCCCCTTGATGATCTTGAGCTGGTTATTCCTCTGCCCGAAGAACTCAAGGCCCAAGAGCTTCTCAGACTTCAGAAGAATATTGATAAGCTTTCTATCGCCTGTGAAAAATCCCAGACACAACTTGAGAAGCTCTCAGCAAGTGGTAAAACGCCGGAACAGGTTTTGGAGAAAATCAAAATCTCTCTGGAGCGCCAGAAAAAAGAGATGAAAACAGCGAAAGAACGTATAGATGTACTCTCTTAGATTGTAATGAAAAAAGAGTGTCGACTCCCGACAATAGAGCAGATCCATAAAGAGTTGCCCTTGTCGGGGCAAGAAAAAATCTCTCTCTTTAGAAAGAGTATTAACGATATTCTCTTGGGAAACGATCCGCGCCTCTTGGTCATTGTTGGTCCGTGCGCCCTTCAAGATGCAGATTCTGCTATCGAATATGGCAAGCGACTTTTTAAACTACAACAAAGGGTCAAAGAGAGACTCTTTTTGGTCATGCGTGCTTACGCTGAGAAACCCAGAACGAGATCCTCCTGGAAGGGGTTTGTCCATTCCCATGAAGGTAGCGTTGCCAAAGGAATTATAGAGACCAGGCAATTACTTTTAGCGCTTACTGAGATTGGAATTGCCCTTGCAACAGAATTTGTCTCTCCTTTTTTGGCTGACTATTTTTCAGATCTCATCTCTTGGGGAGCCATCGGAGCCAGAACTGTTCTCTCTCCTGTACATAGGGAGCTTGCTTCCCGTCTTCCAATGGCCATCGGTATGAAAAACACCCTTGACGGGACATTTGAACCTGCCATCTGCGCTATCGAATCTGTATCACAAGAACAGCCGACAATCATAACAGCAACCTCAGGATCTGTGTGTCAGGCATATAGTCCTGGAAATCCGTATGCTCACCTTGTCTTGAGAGGAGGAAATGGAGGTCCTAATTACACACGTGTAAAGAAGGCTAAAGATCTCTTACATGAGGCTAGGCTACAAGAGGCGATTTTGGTAGACTGCTCACATGGAAATAGCCAGTATATGTGGGAAAGGCAGCCAAAGGTATGTAAAGAGGTTCTTGAGCACAGTTTGCCCTTCATTCAAGGAATTATGGTAGAGAGCTTTCTCTGCGGTGGCACAGGTGATGCTATTGGCTCTGGACATTCTGTTGTCGATGGGTGTCTTGGCTGGGACGAGACCGAAAAGCTGATAGTACATGCCCATAGGCAATGTGCTCTTACGAGGAAGGATTTATGAGAATTTATGCTCTTTTACTCTCTGCTATTTTTGTAGCAGGATGCTCAAAACCGAGTGTTTGCGCCCGAACTTTTTATACAAGCCGCAATGATCTTGCCGCCTATGTCGTGGGAACTCCCGATCCACAAATTGCGACAAAAGGGTTGGGCCAAAGCATCTGGGTGCGATGGACAGCTCCCGCCCTCTCCGAAACAATCTATCTCGACGTAACCATTCGGTTTGCTGATGAATCCGAGCGGCACGAAACATACCCTGTGCAAAACAGGTACGGTTGGCTCATGGTTGAGATCACCGATACCGAATATAAAAAGACAAAGGGGCTCGCAGCCTACTCTATCTCACTTAAAGATGGCGAAAACATTCTTGCCACAACAAAGCATAAATTGTGGATCGACAAAATACAGATCGACGATATGTAGTCATTCACCTGGATGCGACAGACCTTGCAGTGGGGAAGACGAACCTCCGGAATACCATGACAATGTTCGTTCTCTGTTACGTTATACCCCTCGCTATCACAAACAGGCTTTCCATCCGTCTGCTTCGTCTCGATAAAGAGCTATTCCCCCGATGATAATAAAGACAAAGACCGCATATACCCACATCAGGGGAAGGGAAGAGACTGAAATACTCCCAACGTGTGGAGCGGCGTTGATAAGCTGCAACCCTATCTTCAAAAAAGCTGTCGCCACTGTTGCAAACAGTTTTCCTAGAAGGGAAATAGGGGAAAACAAGAGAGCGAGCAGCACGAAGGGAATAGAGAGAGAAAAGAGGAGAGGAAGAGCGAGATTATAGATAAGGCCTAGCAGAGAACACTCTTGAAAAAAGGCCATTTGATAAAATGAGACTACTGCCCACACTGGTATGATAATGGAAAACAGGGGGATGCTCCGATACAAAATTCCTGTGAGAATCTGATCTGTCCATGAAAATGTTAATACCTGTTCAACAGATCGAGGGACAAAAAGAGCCTCTAATCCCTTTCGCACTGAAGGAGAATAGAGCAAAAGGGCTGCTGTTGCTAAAAAGCTCAAATGAAGCCCCACGTGTGTAGCCATTGCTGGATCGTAGAGAAGAATAACTATAAGCCCAAGCCCAAGACTATTGAGTCCTGATGACTGTCGATACATTGCTTTTGCTAGTAATAAGAGGGTAGCGGCGCAAAAAGCTCGAAGTATAGAAGGTGAAAAACCCACCAAAATAAAGTAGAGAGAGATAAGAGACAATGAAAGGACAAACTGCAGCTTCGTGCCACACCAGTGTGTTATAAACAGCACAAGTGCCACCACACAGCCAAAGTGAAATCCTGAGATCGCCAGAAGATGGCCTAACCCAACTCGATTGAGAGACTCTTGTAGAGCGGGCGTTTTAAAAAGACCAAGAGTCATGGCTCCTGCCAAAGAGCGCACATCCAGATCTTTAAAAAGTGTACTAAATACCCTCTCGATACCCCTTCGAATAGAAAGACGCCATTCTACAAGAGAGAGGGTCTCTCTTACCTTATGAATCGGCTCTGTCGAAGCAAGAAAAAGGCGCGCTCTGTTTTTTTCATCAACGTGCACGGTGGCAAAAAACCTATAGACAGCACCTGCACGAAGGGATGATAGTTCAGAAGTTGTGATGGTGGCGCGTACTCCTTTTGCAAGTAAACTCCCCTTCTGGTCCCAAAAGTTATTCACAGACAGTGTTACCTTCCAACACAAATTTTTTCCCTTTCTCATCTGCTGGCGATCGATCACCTCACACTCTAGTTGACCGCGGTAGAGACCGGGTGGTGGCACTCTCACTCGCTGCCAGCAGGAGAAAAGGGCGCTGGCGATAAGAAGATAGGCGATCATCGCCCTGGGAAGACCGAAAAGAGGAATGAGGAGGACAAGGAAAAACATACAGAGAAGATGCGATGGTAGGAAACAGCCTATCCAAATGGCCGAGCCCATAAAAAAAAGGGGGTGCGCTTTAGAAAACGCTACCCCCTTGCGACGTATCTGAAAATACCATTGCAACATGGCTTTTACCCCTGATTATGACCTATGTCATGATGTAAAAGCCGCAGATCAGAAAACAATCCTTGATATCTCCTTAACCCTGATCACAGAATGGGTCAAAATCGGGGGAAGATCAGCTCTCTTCGGGGGAGACTACTGTCGCTTCACTCCTTTCTGTTTGCGTGGGAGGAATATCTTCATCTGGTTCTGGTGTTGCCATATACATGTCACTAGGCTCTATAACCTCAGGGGCAACGGTCGGTGGCTCCTGCTCCTCTTCATGCAATCGAAATGAGAGAACAGCGGCCTCTTCATCTTCAACTTCTCTCACACTTTCGACTTCTGACGACCCTTCATCCTCTTCTTGAGGATAGAAGGCCCCTTTGTACTGATCATTTTGACGCAACCGATCAATCTCATCTTTTATAAGTGTGGTTGGTGGAGCGATGAGTGTTGGGGAGCCATTCTTTTCTTTAGAACTTCCTTCGGATGCTGTTTCTTCGATCCGTAGTTGATCCACAGGTGGCTGTTGAGCGATGGGGTGTTCCACAACTGGTTGTTCCACAACTGGTTGCTCCATAACCGGTTGCTCCGCAGCTGGTTGTTCCACAACTGGTTGCTCCGCAGCTGGTTGCTCCGCAGCTGGTTGTGCTGCTGGTTGCGATGCATCGGTGCGTTTTGATCTTGTCCGCTCAGGCTTCGAAGGCTCACTTTTACCCTCTTCGACCTCGGCTGCTTGCCCCTGCACAGCGGGCTCTTCTGAACGGCGGCGGCGGCCGCTCTTCTTTCTTTCTCGTTTTTTCTCGGGACGACCCTCTTGTTGTGATGATGAGCTTTCTGCCTCTTCTACCTTTTCAGCAGATTCAGTACGCTCTTCTCTTACAACAACCTTTTTCGGACCAGCTTTAAATGTCGACTCATAAGAAGCTGCTTTCAGCCCTAGGCGGGTGTCGCGAACCTCTATGATCTCATAATCTGTAGCAGGAACTAGAAAAGGCTTGGGCCTCTCACGATTCCTGAAAAAACAGGCTGTTCCAATATTTACAACCTCGAGGGCATCAACAACAAACTCCTCCTGTCCAGGAGCCTTGCTATTTCTGATAAGAATCCGGCATCCTTCTCTCGAAGAGATGACAGTCTCGATAATGGGTTCTCTAGTAAAATCCACGGTCTATCAATTCCTTGTCTTAAAACTATTTTACCGAGGAAAAAGAGCACTGCTTTACACAGCGCGAAGCACCGCCCCACTCCAGGAGGCATACAATTCTCACGCTCATTCCTTTTCTGTCTCCGAAACATCTGCAGCCAAACTAAACTCTTCGATCTTTGACGATGAAACCACAAATGAAAACAGGCACAAAATAGGACAGCACAACCCTTCAAACGAATCCGCGAATTGAAACTTTTCACAATCTGTGTTGCAAAAGAGATGCTCATGTCCTGATCCTCAGTAGGATACATAACTTTCTTCTTCCATGATGCAGAAAGTTTTTTTCAAATCTTGAAGACTCTCTGCTCTTGTCCCCTCGATAGCACTGTGTGCCTAAAATCGAGGCTACGTCCCTTTAGAAAAAGAGAGGCGTCAATCGCCACCGCCTCCATTATGGAGCATGTGACCACTTCTCTCCAATCTATAATGACCAATTTTTACCTTTGCTCAAAGTAGGGTATGACGCAAAGGAATTAGCAAGAAGCCATATACTTAAGCAGATCCACAACCCTCATGGAGTACCCAAGCTCGTTATCATACCAGGAAATAAGCTTAAAAAAGGTACTCGTAAGGGCAATTCCGGCACCCGCATCAAAGATGCTTGAATGCTTATCCCCTATAAAATCTGAAGAGACAACATCTTCATCGGTATAGGCCAGTATCCCATTCAACTCTCCGGCAGCAGCTTCTTTCATTGCGGTGCAAATAGTCGCATAGTCTGTTGGCTTTGAAAGGCGAACGGTGAGATCCACACATGAGACGTCCGGTACTGGCACACGAAATGCCATCCCTGTGAGCTTTCCTTTGAGTTCGGGCAGACAAAGAGAGACGGCTTTGGCCGCCCCCGTCGAGGAAGGAATAATATTTTGACTTGCCCCACGTCCCCCACGAAAGTCCTTTTTTGAAGGACCGTCAACTGTTGGCTGTGATGCTGTCATTGCATGTACTGTTGTCATCAACCCCTCTTCGATACCGAAGGAGTCGAGAAGGACTTTGCATACTGGAGCCAAACAGTTTGTTGTACAAGAAGCGTTAGAGACAACATGGTCTTTTTCGGGGATATAGTTTTTATGGTTAACGCCCATGACAAAAGTTGGCACTTCTCCTTTACCGGGAGCTGAGATAATAACCTTTTTTGCTCCCGCACTCAGATGTTTAGCTGCACCATCTGGGGTGGTGAAAATACCTGTTGATTCTATCACATATTCAACTCCCAATTCCTTGTAAGGAAGAGAAGCTGGATCTTTCTCACTTGTTACTCGTATGGACGTTGCTCCGATAAGCAGGCTATCGCTCGTAAAAGAAACCTCCTGAGAATACTTCCCGTGGGTCGAGTCATGTTTAAACAGATAAGCCAGATTATCTGGCGAAAAAAGATCATTTATCAAAACAACCTCAATATCTGAATGGTTCAATAGACAGCGCAACACAAGCCTGCCTATTCGTCCAAAACCATTGATTGCCACTTTAATAGTCACTAGTCGTTCTCCTTTTTTTCAAAAGCAACTGCTCGGTATGTGGAACTTAAGCCACAAAAACAGCGCCTCTTCATGTGTATGCTTGTGGGATACCATACTCATGCAACTCCCAACAATTTGTGAATATCTTTGTACGATACCCAAGCTCTGATATTGTGGAAAAGATATTTACCATCTACTCCGACCTTATCTCGAACTCGTGCTCCCTTCCTCTGTCTAGTTGTACAACCTCAGTACCATAGGCAATCGTACTCGTCTCTTCTGCCATAACTCGCAGGGAAGTGGGGGTAAGTTCAACCTTGAGTCTCTTTCCTCGAAAGCGAATCGTCGTATGAAATTTTTCAAGCCCCTCTGGGATGATTGGGTCTAGATACAAACAGTCTCCTCGAACCTTAAGTCCCATATAACCGCGCTGAAGAATATCGATCACACCTGCCATAGCACCAAGGTGAATCCCCTCTTGGGTTGTTCCCCCTTGAATATCTACCACATCACTTTCAAGAGCCTGTTCAAAAAACTTCCATGAAAGCGCTTTGTCGAACCGAGAAAAAACCCACGAGTGCACTATCACACTTAATGTCGAACCGTGAGACGTTCTCTCCATATAATAGGCAATATTTTTACGAATCATCTGTGGATCAAACGCATATCCCATTATCTCAAACAGCTCCTGAAGCTCCTCTGCTGAGAAAAGATAAAAAAGCATTAAGACATCGGCCTGCTTTGATACCTTGTACCGATTTGCCGTGTCCCCTTCTGCCTCTAAAATTCGATCAAGACGGTGAATATCACCATATTTTTTACGATATGTCTCCCAATCAAATTCTTCGAGCTGATCATATCCTTCAAACTGACTTATGATAGTACCGTCATGAAATGGAATCGTCATATTCGAACAAATATCTTTCCAATGGTTCTTCTCTTGTTCTGTCAGGCCAATGAGCCCACAAATCCTACCAGAATCGGACTCTCCGAGAATATCAAGCAGTTCAAGAGAGCATCTTAAGACCCAGACAGTCATAATATTGGTGTACGCATTATTGGGCAGTCCCGGTTCGTCGGCTCCAGGCAAAGCATCGTGATACTCATCGGGGCCCATAACATGAAGGATCTCGTATTTTCTTTTCTGTTCGTTATACGTTGCCAAGCTCGCCAAAAAGCGAGCGATATCAAGAACCATTTCAGCGCCATAAAGGCAAAGAAATTCTTTGTCACCGGTAACCTGAAAGTACTGCCAGACGTTATAGGCAATTGCGTGATTCACATGGCGCTGGAGGAGGGAATTGTCCGAGATCCACCGTCCCGATTTAGGATTGAGGTGTACCTGTTGTGTCTCCTCACGACCGCTACTTCCACTTTGCCAAGGGAACATTGCTCCCGTAAAACCCTTCTCTCTAGCTGCCACCCTTGCTGCAGGAAGCCTGCGATATCTATAAAGCAGCAAGGATTTTGTAATCACTGGCATATGAAAATTTAGCAAAGGAAAGACAAAGAGCTCGTCCCAAAATATATGTCCTCTGTACGCTTCTCCGTGGAGCCCGCGAGCAGGAACACCAACATCAAGGTCTGCGGTATGCCGAGAAAGCGTCTGAAGAACGTGAAACATATAGAGATGAACCACAGTCCCAACGTTCTGTTTTCCACTTTTGGGTTCGTAGTTAATCTCAAAATCTCTCCACACATTCTTCCAAACACATTGATGGCTCTCACACAGCTGATCAAATGATCCTGCCTGTGAAAGAGTATTTTTTGCTTGTAGAGAGCACTCAGAAATGCCTTTATCTTTCGATGTATAGATGGAGACAACTTTTTCGAGGAGATACTCTGTTTCTTGCTCTACTTTGATGGTAAAGGTAGAAGCGATATACCCCCTCTCTTGAATAATCTCTTTATTCGGTTGTAGAAGCGTTCCTTCTTCATACGCTCTGGTTCGTGCCGCCTCAATGATGCGCAATTTCGATTGAACCGTTTCAACCTCAAGAACACTGATGTCGTCACCAACCCTCGTAGCTGATTTTACCTCTATATGCCTGCTGTTTAGGGCCTTGTATCTTTCGACCCCTGCATTTATCACACGCCCATCGATTGCTGAGAGGATTTCAACATTTCCAGACCAGTTCTCAGCTATTATTTTTGTCTGTATGGCTGCGAGGTGGGGAAGAGCCATATGGACAATCCTGCGATTCACCATTGTTGTCACTCTCCCCTTTTCACCTTGAAAGCAAAGGGTACGCACTAACATCCCCTTTTTAAGGTCTAATTGCTGCTTATAGGAGAGAATTTCGACAAGGGAAAGATCAAACCACGGCTCACCTTCTATGCGAAATGTTAAGGGAAGCCAGTTGGGAAGATTAACCAAGTCCTCATTTTCGACGTTTCTATCGGCTATTTTGGTTGTCAGTCTATCGTAGCCACCGGCCAGATAAGTCCCGGGATAGTGAGTTTGATCTGCCGTAACCTCGGCGGCCGCTCCTCTCGTGGCAATATATCCGTTTCCCAACGTACATAGGGCTTCTCGAAGACCTTCTTCTTCCGGTTCAAATCCGTTGTATGTAAAAATCCAATCGTTCATTTCTCTTTTTCCAAATATATTCGATTCAATTTCAAGCGACCATAATCAACTAACTAAACAACAATAAACTTAATTGCAACAAACAAGCTTTCTCTAATGAAACCTTCTATGTTGCCCGCTTCTCTGTTCTTACTATTATTTCCCTTTTTCTACTACCATGAGAAACAAATATTTCTTGTTTATTTATAATTGCAATTACACGATATTTTATGTTCATATATACAAATCAATCGATAGAAAAAGAGTTCTTCCCAATCCATATACCAGAGCGGGCCTGTGTAAAAGATTCAACATTGAAAAGCCGCATACAAAGCAGAAGCGATCGATCTTACAGACAGACTCGTCAGAACAAGCAAGATACTGCGCGTGGTATTGCGCGTCCTGTCCGAGAACGGTAGCGTCGAACACGCGGCCAGATTTCATTCATGTATACAGATCTGCAAAGCGATCTTTCAAGGATATTGATAGATTCGCGCATCGTAAACCCTGGCCGAAGCGGCCTCCGTGAACTAGTTACGAAATTCAAAACCCCTGAGATCGAAGATCTCAAGACACGTTGCAGTCGCCTCTTTGCCTATATTAGTGAATATGAAGACATAAGGGCTAAAATTGATATGAGAGTTGATGAATTAGATGTTGCTGGTATACTGACAGCTTTAGAGGATTTCATAACAGAATGCGAATGGCCACACGATGAGTATTGGGGGTAAAGGCTTCTCTCATAATCAGCAGAGGTCTCAGACGAGACTCCTTACGATGTCGAGGCCACCCCTATTTCAGCAAGATCATCGACAACAACATCAGCGCCGGAAGAGAGCAGCTCATCTCTGATATTAGCTCGGTTAACACCAATGACAACAAAACCGCCTTTCTTAGCTGCCTCCACACCTGAAATTGCATCTTCAATAACGATTGTGCGCCCTATTTCTGTGGCTAGGCGCTCGCATGCTTCTACAAACATATCGGGCTCAGGCTTTCCTGAAAGGCCAAGCCGTTCAAGTTCCTTTCCATCAACACAGACCTCGAAAAGATCAGCAATATGCGCCGCTTCGAGAACAAACGAACTGTTTTTGCTTGAAGTGACAACGGCAATTTTGATCCCGAGATCTCGAAGTCTATGTATGAGAGAAATCGTACTTTCGTACACCTCTACACCATTCTTTCTTAACAATTCTCGAAAAAGAAGGTTCTTTTTATTCCCAAGACCACATACTGTCTGCTCTTCTGAAGAGTCTTCTGGATTACCGTAGGGCACCTCTATTTCACGCGATCTCAAAAAGCTCTGTATTCCGTTATACCGGGGGACACCATCGACAAAAAGTCGATAATCATCATCTGTAAAAGGGACCACTGTCTCTCCAGAAGAGGTGGCTCTGGAAAGAAGGAAGCCATCAAAGAGTACTTTCCAAGCCTCAGAATGTCTACGTGCTGTTTTAGTCACAACTCCATCGAGATCAAAGAGAACCGCATCAATTTTCTTGGTATCTATTGTAAACAGAAATCTGGCCATTGAGGTCTGCCTTCGTATATAGCGGTTATGCTTTTCAGACTCACACTGTTGGTAGTTACAAAATAGGGATTAAAAAAACAAGCCTCACCTGCAGAAAGCAGGAGAGGCCTATCAACAGGAAATGCAATCTCTCTACTCAGAAAGATACTCTAAGTAGCATCTCTCGGCATTATCACCTACCCGTGTTTTAGGAAGACGGGTGATTCGGGTGTATCCACCCTGCCTATCTTGAAATCGAGGACCAAGCACCGAAAAAAGCTTTTCTACGACTTGACGGTCCACATTATAGCAAGACGTATATCCAGCCTTAGCGGCTCTTTGCTGCTTGGGCGTAAGGGTATTGTATTGAATCATCAACTCAGCAATCACCTGACGACGGCTGGCCAATGACCCTTCTTTTGCCTTTGTCACCAATTTATCAGCAAACCTACGGATTTCTTTAGCCTTTTGAACAGTTGTTTCAATCTTTTCGCTGTAGACCAAAGACTTGAGCATGTTGGCTATCATGCATCGCCTATGCGATGTTGTGCGCCCTAGTTTCGCCCTTCTCTTTGCGTGTCTCATATTTTCTTTTCCTTTTTCTTCATCTTTCGCTCTTCAATGATTTCTTTAATACGATCCTTGACGTTGTCAGGATTGATATTAAACCGAGAAAGGTCCATTCCAAGAGAGAGACCTAGGTCCATGAGTTTTGCTCGAATTTCAAACAGGGATTTCTTACCGAAATTTCTAAACTCAAGCATCTTCTTCTCTGGTATGCAAACCAGCTCAGCCAGAGTATCAATATGTTGGTTTGACAGGCAGTTTGTTGATCGTACAGAAAGCTCGATTTCATCTATCCGACGAGTGAGCTTCTCAAGCAATTTGTCATCGTCACCACTTTCGGTACTCTTGTCTTCATAGGTAAGTTCAGGTTCTTGAAGCTGTTCGAAGACCTCCGTATTGCTTCCCAAAATCTGAGCAGCAAAAGAGAGCGCCTCTGTTGGGGTTAGCCTCCCGTCAGTTGTTACCTCCAAGACAAGTCGATCGTAGTCAGTATCTTGACCCACACGTGTGTTTTCAACGACGTATGAAGCCAAGACAACAGGAGAAAACTGTGTGTCGAGAACTATCTCTCCTTCAGCCTTATTCGGAATTTCGTGTCGTTCAGAGGGAACATATCCTCTACCAAATCCAATTCTAAAATCAATCTGCCTACTCATCGGTTTTGTTACCGTAAAGAGGTGAAGATCTGGGTTGATCAACTCAAAAGGAGTATTGCTGAGCACATCTCCCATTGTAATGGAAACGGAACCTTTATTTTTATCGAGGTCATCTTGTGTAACCTCAAGAGGAGTAGAGATAAAACGACCTTCACGTGTCACAGAGCTATCATCTGTCAAAAGACGACGTAGACGAGCCCCTTTTACGTTCAGGACGATATTGGTAACATCTTCTGAAATCCCATCAACCGCCATAAATTCATGGGGAACACCTTCCATACGAAAGGCAATGATACCCGGAGTTTCAAGGGAGGTAAGCAAAATTCTTCGAAGAGCATTACCAACACTGTGTCCGAAGACACGCTCGTACAGCTCAATGATAAACTTAGCGTACGTAGGACTTGCATCCTTTACAACAACTCGCCTTGGTCGTTCTTGGGCGGCGAATTTAACCTGCATAAAAATCTCCTAATGGACAAATAAATCTACTTACACACGTCGTCTCTTTCGAGCCCGACAGCCATTATGAGGAACTGGTGTCTTGTCACGAATCGCTGTGACAGTCAATCCTGCACTCATTAGTCCACGCACAGCGGACTCTCTTCCGACTCCAGGTCCTTTCAGATCGACCTCAACTTCGCGCATCCCTTGCGCCATAGCAATCTTTCCAGCATCTTGTGCCGCCACTGTTGCAGCAAACGCAGATGACTTTCTCGAACCAGAGTATCCTGATTTTCCAGCGGAAGACCATGCAACAACCTTTCCAGAAGGATCCGAAATTGCAATAATCGTATTGTTAAATGTAGCCTTAACGTGAGCAACCCCTACAGGAATATTGCGAACTTGGCGCTTGCGTCCCCGTACACCTTTTTTGGCCCCACTTTGTTTGGCAGTACTCAAACCTATTCTCCTTCCTCTAAATCACGTTTGTTCATGCTACTAAGTTGCTTTTTTCTTACCAGCAACAGTTCGTCGGGCACCCTTTCGACTTCTCGCGTTTGTCCTCGTTCGCTGTCCCCTTACAGGCAACCCCTTACGATGGCGCGTTCCCCTATAGCAGTGAATACCAACCAACCGCTTAATGTTATTTTGAACCTCTCGACGAAGATCACCCTCAGTAGTGAACTCATCTTGTAGGAGAGTAGATATTTGAGCAATCTCGTCAGGAGTAAGCGTATGAGCTCTCCTATCTGGGTCAAGCCTTAACCTAGTAACAACGTTCCGAGCAAGTGTCGGCCCTATTCCATATATGTACCGGAGGCTTATTTCTAAGCGCTTTCTATCCGGAATATCCACACCAATAATTCGTACCATCTTTCTCTCCAGAGATTAGAAGATCTTGAGAAGTATATCAAAAGCTGCTATTTGGATCAATCCATCTATCCAACGTCACAACTAAACTTCAATCCCAGCCAAGCCTCTCAATTGACTTGCCTAGCGAAGCTTAGGTCGTCGCATAAACCCATCATATCGACGCATAATCAAATGAGACTCAACCTGCTTCATTGTGTCCAGCACAACGCCGACAAGAATGAGTAATGCTGTTCCTCCAAAAAAGTAACTTATCGAATGGGGAACATTCATGATTCGACCTATGATCGTTGGAAACAGAGCTAACGCCGCCAACGAACATGCACCTATTAGGGTTATCCGGTGCATTGTCGTTTCAAGATATTGTTGTGTATGCTTTCCCTGGCGCACACCGGGAATGAAAGCTCCATTTTTTTTCATATCAGAGGCAATCTGGTCTGGGTGAAACTGCGTTGCCGTCCAAAAATAAGTGAAAAAGAGAATCAAAATCACATACAGGATCAAATAAATTGTCGATCCGGGTGATATCGCTGTAGCAACCCTTCCAATCCAATTTCCAGCCCCAATAAACTGTCCAAGAGTCGCAGGAAACATCAGCAGCGAGGAGGCAAAGATGACTGGAATAACGCCAGCGTAATTCACTTTCAGGGGAAGGTAGGAATTTCCAACACCTTGAACTTCTTTCATTCCCACAACTCTACGAGCATATTGAAGAGGTATTTTACGTTGCCCCTGTATGATATAAATTGTCGCTATAACTACAGCGACGAAAAGTCCTACTAATACAAGCACAGTAAACAGCGAGAGCTGTCCTTGTCCTGGACTGTCGAGGTTAAGCTGTTGGATGATAAGGCCTACCGTTCCGGGAAGTTGAGAAAGGATACCAGTTGCGATAATCAGACTCATCCCATTCCCAATTCCTTTTTCACCAATCTGCTCACCTATCCACATAAGAAAACAGGTTCCAGTTGTCATGGTAGCAATCATTATGAGGTGGAAAAGCCACGGTACTCCAAATGCCTGTACCGAAAGGATATCAGGAGATATTATGCCCGGTTGAGATTTGTTCATTTGGATGGCAAATCTGGCATAAAGAGCAGACTGTACGAAAGCCAAAATCAGTGTTCCAAATCGAGTCCACTGACCCAGTTTTCGTCGCCCATAATCGGGATTTTCTCGAACCTCTCGTTGAAGACCGGGGAGAAGAGCCACAAGCAGTTGAATGATAATGGACGCCGAAATGTACGGAACGACACCAAGAGCAAAGATTGTCATCTGGGAGAACGCACCACCACTGAAAATATCAATCAGTTGAAAGAGGTTCTGTCCCCCTCCAGTCGCCTGGCGAAAATATGAAAGAGCCGTCTCACCATCAATACCGGGAACAGGGATGAATCCACCAATACGATAGACAAGCAGCATCAAAATCGTGAACTGAATTTTCTTAACAAGCTCAGCACTTTGTAGAATCTTGCGTATCGTTTCCTTCATATGCGAATATACTGCCTTATCTTGGTAGTCTATTTGGAAAATGTATAACTCAGACCAGCTTTATCGAGCTTTTCTTTTGCGCTAGCTGAGAATTTGTGAGCTTCTATTGAAATCTTCTTTGTGATTTCACCGTCACCTAGAATTTTCAAGCCATGAATGCGTCCTTTTAGAAATCCCTTTTGACGAAGAGCCTCGACAGTTACCGAATCTCCATCTGAGAAAACAGCGTCAATTTCCGAAAGATTGATTGTCTCAAACCGTTTCAAGAAACGGCCGCGAGTGAAACCTCTAACAGGAAGCCGACGGTACAAAGGAAGTTGTCCACCTTCATAACGAGCTCGAGATTTCCATCCAGAACGAGCTCCCGCCCCTTTAACTCCGCGGCAACATGTCTTTCCGCGCTTTGACCCCATTCCACGTCCAAGTCGTTTTGTTCGTTTGGCGGGACGAGATGTATTTTTCAATTGATTGAGCTTCATTGTTTCCTACTATCTCCGAGCTTCGAGAATTTTTTTCCGTGGTGTTAGTGTTGTAAGTGCACGAAAGATTGCTCGTACCTGATTAACGGGGTTACTTGAGCCAATGATCTTAGCCATTACATCTGTGTAGCCAGCAAACTCAAGAACGGCTCGTATTTTCGACCCAGCAATAAGTCCTGTACCTTGGCTTGCAGGGCGCATGAGTAACGAGACACCATCCCACTTCACTTGAATATCGTGAGGTATTGTCGTCCCTTCAAGAGGAACGTCAATCATGTTTTTCTTTGCTGCCTCACCGCCTTTTCGTATGGCATCTGTAAGCTCGTTAGCTTTAGCAAAACCAAAACCGACTCTCCCTTTTCCATCGCCAACTAAGATGAGAGCGGAAAAACTCATTTTACGCCCACCCTTAACAGTCTTAGAACAGCGATTGATGAAAAGAACCTTTTCCATTAGTCCAGAGTCCGTCCCTTCCCTCTCTCTCTTTGCACTTTCTGACATTCTTGCCATCTTCTTCAAACCTTTCAGTTTATTACCCTAACACTGAACACCATGTGCACGAGCAGCTTGTGCCACTTCAGCTAAAACACCATGATATTTAAATGAACCACGATCAAAGATCACAGCCGTTATCCCTAGTTCCTTTGCCCTACCAGCAATAGCTTCACCAAGCACAGCCGCAGTCGCCTTACATTTTTTTGCCTGTACACCGGCCATTTTTGCATATGTCGAAACCGCAGCAACCGTGTGTCCCTTTACATCATCGATAAGCTGTATCGCTATATGCCTGTTCGTTTTAACAACGCTCATTCGGGGCCGCTCTGCGGTACCGCGTAAGCTCTTTCGTACACGCAACGCCCTCTTCTGTTTATTCTTTACTTTCTTCATCCCTTCGAGATTCATTGCTTCTCTTCTCTCTTTATTCTTACGGTTGCAAACCCTAATCTACCTAACAACTACTTCTTAGCAGCCTTCCCTGCTTTTCGTCGCACATACTCATCCTTATATCGAATACCCTTGCCTTGATACGGTTCGGGTGGTCGCATTGAACGTAACTGCGCTGCAAATTGGCCTACGGCTTGCTTTTCAATACCCGCAACAGTAATCTGGGTATTCTTCTCGACAGCGACCTTCAGATTTGATGGAATAGCCATCTTAGTGGGATGTGAAAAGCCAACTTGAACATCCAACTCTGATCCTTGAACTGCAGCCCTATATCCAACGCCGATCATCTCAAGTTTCTTCTCGAAACCAGCGCTTACGCCGATGATCATGTTCTTTATAAGCGAAAAATACAACCCATGCAGTGCTTTCGAACGTGATGTTGAATCAACAGCTTGTACGCGTAAAACACCATCTTCAACTAGTACTGAAACACCACCGGTTATCTCTTGTACCAAGCTCCCTTTGGGGCCCTTTACCGTAATGACATTACCTTTAACCGTTACCTCGACACCTTTGGGAAGTGTGATTGGTACTTTTCCTTTTCGTGACACAGCTTATACCCTTTTTAACTTACCAAACGTAACACATGACTTCACCGCCGACATTTTGGTCGATAGCTTTTTGACCGCTCATCATACCTTTGGATGTCGACACAACCGTTAACCCAAGACCACTTCTGACACGAGGTATTTTTTTACACCCAACATAGTAGCGCCTTCCGGGTTTCGAAACTCTCTTCAGCTCTTTAATTACCGATGTCCGATTAGGACCATACTTCAAGAAAACACGCATCTTTGGAAGGGGGGTATCCTTCTTAACAAGAATATGTTCTACATAATTCTCATCCTTAAGCACCCGAGCAATATCCTCTAGAACAGTACTCCACGCCAGGTCGACATATCTATGACCAGCCTTACACGCGTTTCGAATCCTCGTTAATAAATCAGAAATGGGATCACTATGCGTCATTCTTTGCTACTCCTTACATCCAACCTGAAACCACAACTGGTAAACCTTTAAAAGGAATACCCATGAGCCGAAGCAGCTCTATGCACTCCTCATCAGTCTGAGCAGTTGTGACAAAATTTATATTCATTCCCTGAGTACGCTTCACTAAATCCAAATTCAATTCAGGAAAGATTTGCTGATCCTCAAGACCAAGAGAATAGTTTCCGCGACCATCACACTTTAGAGAAAAACCTCTGAAGTCACGAATTCGTGGTGCACATATGTTACAAAACCTCTCAAGGAACGCGAACATTCGCTCTCCACGTATCGTAACTTTTAAACCTAACGGCTGCCCTTTTCGAAGCTTAAAGTTCGAAATTGATTTTTTCGCACGAGTCAAAATAGGCTTCTGACCCGAAATCAGCGCTAACTCATTTGTTAAATCTTGAATAGCATTCTTATCTTTGGTAGCTTCTGCAATTCCCATGCTAATAATAACTTTATCTAGCCTGGGCACCATCATGCTATTTTTATATCCAAACCTCTCCATTAACTGAGGTTTAATCTCTTCTGTATAACGCTCTCTCAGCTTCGACATCGCTACTGGACCTTATTTCTTCACTCGTTTCAAAGTTCGTCGCACAACACTCTGACCGTCTTGCGTGTAGTAAAGCTCTCGCTCTCCTGCCTCTGTTGTACGAACCTTTAGCTTCAATGGTTTCCCAGCATCATCACATGGGCACACATTGGATATATGCATTGGTCTTTCCATTTCGACCAATCCACCTTGAGGATTGTTTTGAGATGGTTTCACATGTTTCTTACACATATTTACCCCCTCAACTATTACACGCTGTCCAACAAAACCTAATACCGTTCCTTGTTGTCCCCGTGAATTTCCCGCAATAACAAGAACCTTGTCTCCCTTGCGTATTTTCTTTGACCTCTCTTGAGTCTTCTTCATATTCACATTCTCACTCATTTCTCTTAGATGACTTCGGGAGCCAAAGAGCCAATTTTTACAAACCCTTTATCACGAACTTCTCGCGCTACCGGTCCAAAAATCCGAGTCCCCCGAGGATTTCCCTTGTCGTCTATGACGACACAGCTGTTGCTATCAAATTTGATGTATCCATCTCTCCTTCGAGTTGACTTGCGTGTACGAACAATGACAGCCTTGACAACTTCGCCTTTTTTCAGACTCGAATTTGGCTCCGCCTCACGTACACTACAGACAATGACATCACCTATGTGAGCATACCGCCTTCGAGAACCACCAAGTACTTTAAAACACTTGACCCTCTTGGCTCCGCTATTGTCAGCCACCTTCAATTCAGTTTCTTGTTGTATCATGTCCAGCTCCTTACAACTTTCCTTTCCGTTATCTCTCTACTCTTCGTTGCCTTGCTGGGCAGAAGTAACAACCCGCCATCTCTTCAATTTTGACAGAGGACGCGTCTCCATAATCTTCACAACATCACCCGCTTTAAGCGTCCCAGAATCATCGTGTGCGTAGCATTTTGCTGAACGGGAGATTACTTTTCCATACCTTGTATGTCGACACAATCGAGAAACCTTAACAACAACAGTCTTGTCCATCTTATTAGACACTACTGTCCCCTGAAAAACTTTCCGATATCCACGCTTTCGATCTTCTCTCATACCTTAAACTCTTAGCTTCTCTTGGTTATATAAGTGGCCTTTGACGCTCTTCTTCTAATTCGCGTTCTCGTAAAATGGTCAGGATACGAGCAATCTCTCTCCGTGCATTTCGTAACCGTGTTAATGCACCCTTCTTCTCTCCGGTCGTTGCATTTGCACTACGCTCAACATATTGAACTTTCTTGAGATCGACAATCTCAGCCTGCAACTCTTCGTTACTCTTTTTCCGAAGATCGGACATTATATCATCTCTGCTCACTTCAAGCTCCTCATACTCGTTCAATTCTGTCTACGAATCGTGTTCTAATTCCAAGTTTCGCAGCAGCCCGTCGTAGCGCCTCTTGCGCCTGCTCTCGGGTTACATTCCCAACTTCAAACAAAATCTTTCCGGGTTTTACAGGGGCAACCCAATGATCAAGACCACCTTTTCCCTTTCCCATCCTTGTTTCAGCCGGCTTTTTCGTCACAGGTTTCTGTGGAAAAATTCGAATCCAAACCTTCCCCTTACGGCTAAAATACCGTGTTATGGTAATTCGACACGCCTCAATCTGTTGCGCAGTAATATACCCTCTATCCAAGGCTTGAATACCAAAATCACCAAAGTCAACAAAAGCTCCGCCCTTAGTCAAACCAGACAAAGAGCCTTTCATTACCTTCCGGTGCTTGGTCTTTTTAGGCATTAATGTCATATGTAATTACGCTCCCGCTTTCGCCTCAACAGGTGCAGTTCTTGACTCAGTAGAGGCTTTCCGTTTTACGACTACTTGCTCTCCACGATTGATCCAAACCTTCACACCGATTACCCCGTACGTTGTCATTGCCTTTCCATAAGCAAAGTCAACATCTGTCCTCATTGTTTGCAGAGGAATAACACCGTCTTTGTACCATTCGGTTCTTGCAATCTCAGCGCCACCCAAACGACCAGAAACTTGAACCCTTACTCCAGGAGCTCCAGCCTCTCGTACACTCTGCATAGCTTTTTTGAGAGCCCTTCTAAAGGGAATGCGTCTCTCGAGTTGCTTTGCGATGCCATCTGCAACAATCTTTGCATCAAGATCAGGACGTTTAATTTCCTCCACCTCGATCCATACATCTTTGTTCGTTATCTTGGAGAGCTGACCTCGCAGCAATTCGATCTCACTGCCCTTCTTCCCGATAACAAGTCCTGGTCTTGCCGTGTGAATAACAACTTCAATTTTGTCACTCATTCGCTTGACAGAGATAGCCGAAGTTCCAGAACAACAGGACTTCGCCATTAAGAAATCGCGGATCTCTTTATCTCCTTGAAGCAGATCCCCGAACTCTTGCTTATTCGCAATCCAGCGCGACTTCCATCTTCTGTTCATAACGAGTCTAAATCCTACCGGATGTGTCTTCTGTCCCATTTATGCTCCTTGTTTCGCCGCCACAACAACCGTAAAATGACTCATTCTTTTCAAGAAGGGGTGCCTACTCCCTTTACTTCTAGGCTTCGATCGCTTCATCCTGGGTCCATCATCTACACGAACCTCATCAACTACCAGTTCTTCTTTTGGTATGTCGCTGCGAGATTCCGCATTAGCTATAGCACTTTTGAGGGTCTTCTCTAAAAGACGCCCTCCTTTTGAACCTGCATACCGAAGTTGATCCTCAGCTTCGCTTGCACTTTTGCCCCTAATCAGTCCAGCAGCCAATCGTGCCTTGGTTGGACTGATACGAACAAACTTTGTCACTGCTCTATATCGTTGCATTATGTGCCCTACTTCTTGACTGGATGTCCTTTAAATTGCCGGGTTGGCGAAAACTCGCCTAACCTATGGCCAACCATATTTTCCGTTACATAAACCGGAAGATGCTTCCGCCCATTGTGCACGTCAAAGGTATGCCCTACCATCTCTGGAAGGATCATAGACCGTCTCGACCATGTCTTAATGGTTCGTTTCTCTTTTTTCTCATTTTGATCAACCACCTTTTTCATAAGATGATGGTCGACAAATGGCCCCTTTTTAAGCGATCTTGCCATAACTTACTTGTCCCTGCGCTTAATTATAAATCGAGTAGAAGCCTTGCGCTTCTTACGTGTACGCATACCCTTTGTCTGCTTTGCCCAAGGAGATCGTGGTATGTAACCGTTATGTTTTCCCTCACCTCCGCCATGTGGGTGATCTACTGGGTTCATAGCTGTACCGCGAACTGTCGGTCTGATTCCTCTCCAACGTGTACGCCCAGCTTTCCCCTCAACACGAACACCATGCTCTGAGTTTGAGACAACACCAAGAGTGGCTCTGCACTCTTCCTTCACAACTCTCATCTCACCAGATGGTAAACGCACTGTTGCATACCCATTACTTCGCCCCATAAGTTGAGCCGACAACCCAGCAGAACGGACAAGAATCGCCCCCCTTCCCGGGATCATCTCTATATTATGAATGACCGAACCAACTGGCATAGCACAAAGTCGCGACGTACATCCCCTGGCGAACTTTGGATTCTCATCACTTGAAATAACGGTGTCACCAGCTTTGAGTCCCTCTGGAGCTATAATATATCGCTTTTCTCCGTCGCGATAATTAAGCAATGCAATAAAAGCGGAACGATTTGGATCATATTCGACCGAAGCGACATTTGCAGGAATATCGAGCTTATCGCGTTTGAAATCAATTACCCGATAGAACCGCTTGTGCCCACCACCTCGATGACGACATGTAATACGTCCTTGATTATTCCTTCCACCCGTCTTTTTTACAGGTTTTAAAAGAGATTTTGTTGGCTTAACTACAGCACGACTCGAACCAACTCGTGTCAGCTGGCTATTGCCTGGCTGAACCAATCGCCTTCTCCCGGGAGTGGTTGGACGATACTTTTTTAACATTTTCTTCCCCCTAGCCTATCCTTAGTCAAGTTGATTTCCAACAGCCAGTGTAACAATCGCTTTTTTATATCTTGACGACTTGCCTGGATTCATCTTACCACGCCTGTTACGCGCCTTAGCTTTCACAAATATCGTATTAACTTTGACAACTTTAACATTTTGTTCCGAGTAAATCTCTTCGATAGCCTCAGCAATCTGAGGTTTCTTCGCATTAACGTCTACTTCAAATGTATACTTTGGATTTTCACATCTTGAAATCGACTTATTGCTCGTTGCGGTCTTCAGGTTCTCTAGCATCGCACTCTTTTCAGTAAGACGGCGCCGCTTCACAACATCATATGGGCTGTGCATTTTTATTCTCCCTTAAGGTTGCCAAGCAACCACGCTTCTAGTTCTGACAATGCTTCTTGCGAAATCACGATATCTTGAGCCAAAGCCACGCTCTGACCATCTACTTCTCCAACGAGCTTAAATTCAGCACCAGGAAGATTTCGAATACTTTTTTTGATATTTTCATGCCCGGTAGAACAGACACTTAATCGTCTTTTCTGTTCACCGCCAATCTCAACAAAAGCTCCCTCACCAATTACAAGAACTCGTCGATCGCACCCTCTTCCTTGGAGAAATGTACTCATTTGCTTTGTCTTTGGCGCTTCCATTTCAAAAGAATCGACAACAACCAATCGACTCTCTCGTATCTTCTCACCAACCAATGAACGTAAGGCCGACTTGCGCTCCTTACGATTTATGCGAACATGCATATCAAACTTCGGTCTAGGACCGAACGCCCGACCACCACCCCGATATTGAGGCGCTACGAGGTTTCCATGACGCGCACGACCTTGACCTTTTTGAGGAGAAGGTTTTTTCGTCGTATGTTTTACCTCAGCTCGAGTCTTAGTGCTCGCCGTCCAGCGTCTCGCATTGGCGCGAAGCGCAACGATGTAATCCTTAACTGATTGGGAATTACTTCTCGCTGTAGATAGCTCCTCAGAAACTTCTACACTCCCTAACTCTTCACCTTTTAGGTTGTACTTTTTTAATGACGCCACTTCGCCCTCTCCTTTTCCAACCTTATTTTTTCTTTGCATTGCTCAATACTACCAATCCATTCCTTGCACCAGGAACTGCTCCCCTGATAAGAACCAATCCCCTTTCAACATCCACTTTTTCGACATGCAGGCTCTGCACCGTTACTCGCTCATCTCCCATGTGACTTGGACGAGGCCCACCAGGCAAACAACGACCTGGTGTAGATCTCATTCCCGTAGAACCGGCATGCCTATGGGTTGGCCCAGCACCATGAGATGCCGCCATACCTGCAAAACCATATTTCTTCATTACTCCCTGATACCCCTTCCCTTTTGAACGTGCTGTCACGTCGATAAAAGAGACGCCATCAAGGACATCTACACCAAATTCTTGACCCAAATTATACTGATCAACATCGTCTACCCTCAACTCCATAAGGTGTCGACGGGGAGCCATTCCAGACTTTTTAAAGTGCCCTAACAATGGCTTAGAAACGCGCTTTTCAACAGTTCTAGGGTCGTTTGTTTTAACTTCCCCGCACCCAATCTGAATAGCGTTGTAACCATCAATTTCTTTTGTCTTAATTTGAGTAACCACATTTGGCTCAACCCGAACCACTGTACAGGCAATAGAAGCTCCGTCTTTGTCAAAAAGACGAACCATACCACATTTCTTGCCCATCAATTTCCGATCCATGCACAACCTCGGCCCTTAAGCATCTAGCAGAGTTATCTTCAAAGCTAACAACCCCGAAGATCTATAACGTAATAACTAAAAAGAACCTTCTCGGTCCTCTTTCCACGCCCAGCAAACCCCGGACGAACACACTCTACAAGGTGTTCTCTCACCCTCACACTCAGCATAGCTTAGAGCTTCCTTCAATCCGATCGTCTGACCAAAAACGCAGATCAACCTTGAAATACGGGGAGGCGGAAGGGATAGGTTATCAGAGCAGCTCGTTTTTATACAATTCAAAAGCGAGAAATCGTGGATCCCCCCCCTATAGTCGGAAATCTTTTCCTCTTTCTTCCCCCTTTATTTCACGATATGAACTCACGTCACTCCCCACATCACCCCTGAATACAATCGATGAGTAAAAATGTAGACAGACCTCAAGCACGTGAGTACGCACTCAAAGCTATATCCTTTTCGTGCGCCCTTATTCAAATCCAGGCGTGATCCCTGAAAAATCATTCAATGAGAAGAATCCTTACGCGGAAAAATATCTATGACCGTTCCATTTATAAATTTGCGTCTTCGTAAAAATCTTTGTACATCAGCCTCTTTAGTCGGCACCACTTGTGACAATATTTCTCGCGCTCGTGCCCCCCGTTCTACAACCAGTACCCTCTCTTCCTGAACTGCCCCACGCATATACAGTGTCAAGCGATCGCGATAGGGCACCACCACGATTTCATCTTTCAACAATTGCCTTGCACCATCAACTTCCTGGAAATCAGCGTCTGCTAAACAGACTACCTGTGACAGCACCTCATCTACCGTCGCCCCCCTTGGGGCTGGAATAGTCTTCGGCTCAACCGCGCCAACCACCTTAACAGAGACGATTTCCTTCCCTATAAGATCTATCTCCTTCTTTTCTAAATAGGACAAAACTCCCAAAAAAATAAAAAGTGCTGCCAAGAAACAAGCGACATGCCTTTCGTACGGATAAAGGGAACTGTCCATAATTTTCTCACACCCGCTTAAGGACATGAGTATGCAATGTAAGGAAGAAAAAAATCTCCCATGATTGTAAAAAAAAGTTAACAAAGTTCGTCTCGCTCAGCCCATGTGAGAGAGAAGTTACATCAGGGGTTCAAACCCAAGTTGAGAGCCTTGAATAAGTCATTATCGTTTTTCGTGGGGAGCCTGAGGGGCTTTTTCCCTCAGGGAGGTGTGGGAGCGTCAGTCACCACCCAGCTTTGTTTGAAAAGTTTGACTTGTTCAGGGCTCTCAACCTGGGTTTCAATAATAGTTAGAGACCAAGCTCACCTTATAATCTGGGCGACCGCTATACCTCTCTAATACAGGCTCCACATATTCCTCTAAAAAACTTTCGGTCTGCTCTACAGAACGTCCTATCAGTTGCATAGGATTAACCAAACTTTCGATCTCCCGACGGCGTATCAAAAAAGCCTTGTCTTGCGCAATGCGATCGAGTAAGTCATTTTTGAGACCTTTCTGCTTAACCCTTTTAGCTGCCTCTAAACTATGAACTCGCAAACGCTCATGTAACTGCTGTCTGTCACCACCGCGTTTGACTGCTTCCATAAGTATTGTTTCCGTCACCATAAACGGAAGCTCCTCATTGAGGTGCGAAGCTATTATCTTCTCGTTAACAACAATACCTTTCGTAATGTCAAGCATGAGATCAAGAACACCGTCAGTAGCTAAAAATGCCTCTGGCAACGATAAGCGTCTATTTGCCGAATCATCTAAAGTTCGTTCAAACCATTGCGTAGCAACCGTATTATCGCCATTACTTGCTATATTCATCACATAACGGGAGATCCCACACACCCTTTCGCTTCGCATCGGATTTCGTTTATAGGGCATTGCTGATGAACCAATCTGGGTCTCCCCGGATGGCTCCTCAACCTCTTTCAGGTGAGAAAGTAAACGTAGGTCACTGGCGAACTTGTGTGCTGAAGCATTGATCCCAGCAAGAACACTGAGAATCCGACTGTCTTGTTTTCGAGTATATGTCTGTCCTGTTACAGGAAAAATCTTTAGCCACCCTAACTCTTTTGCAACTCCCTGCTCAAGCAACCGTACCTTCTCATGATCACCATTGAAAAGGTTGAGAAAAGAGGCTTGTGTGCCCGTGGCCCCTTTTATACCGAGGTACCGCATACCATCTAACAGTCTCTCTAACTCTTCTATATCAAGAAGGAAATCCTGGATCCACAATGTAGCCCGTTTCCCTACTGTCGTCGGTTGTGCCGGTTGCATGTGGGTAAATGCCAACGTCGCAACAGCTTTGTACCTCTCGGCAAAGTCACTGAGCCTGGCAATAACAGCTGCTAATTTATTATTTATCATTGCAATTGCTTCTTTTTGTTGCGCTACCTCGGCATTGTCTTTTATCAAGCAGGAGGTCGCACCAAGATGGATGATTCCTTTAGCCCTAGGGCATTTGTCCCCATAGGCATGTACGTGGGCCATAAGATCATGACGAAACTGCTGTTCGTAGGCGGCGACTGCTGAAAAATCTATCTCATCTCGATGAATTTCCATCTCCAAAATCTGCTCGTCAGTAATTGGTAGTCCAAGTTCTTTTTCAACCTTGGCAAGAGAGATCCAAATTTTTCTATATGCAGAAGCCAAGTATTCATCGGAAAAAATGTAACTCATTTCAGAGCTTCCATACCGCTTACCCAAAGGACTCTCAAAATGGCTATGCTCTTGCGAAAACGCCATGCAGGTCCCCGCAGAAGAGATCACTACTAAAAATAATGTTACAAATGCGCTCTTCATACTCCTCCCTCCTACCAATCGTATCGATACCCGCCTCTAAACAAATCATTACGACACCAACAATCGAAAAAATTAACATATTATTCATCAAATGAACATCTGAATTTCGCCAAAAAAACAAAATATCTAGAAAAGTATTTCTACCCCCTGATTGTAACCTAATCACTGGTCAGACGTACTAGGATGGACAGGGAGGATCAAGCAATTATTATGTATATCTGTGACGAATTGACGTATTATTGGCAGAAGGCCTCGATAACGCAATGGTGAGAACTCAATCAAGGGCTCAAAAAAAACCTCCCCCGAAAGGCTTCGGGGAAGGTTTTCTTTCAGAAAATCCAAAAGACCTGTTGTCTGTCTGTTTACGAAGCAACAGGAGCGGGCGGACGCTCTGTGATTTTACCAAATTGTTCTTTTTGGTTGCTTTCAACAAAGAATTTCGCCAAGGAAGCTGCGGCTCCAACAGAAGCTGCAACAATGCCCAAGATCACACATGGGAGAGCTTTACAATTAAATAAGACCGAAGCGCCTACTTTTGTGACGTTCATTGTCATATCCATTGAAAGATTAAACATTTGTGTACGGCTTAGCGCCAATTTCTTTTCGGCGAGCACCCGTACATTGTCACCTAGACCAAGAAGACCGCCGACAATGTTTGCCCCGTCTTGAACTCTTTGCGCATTGATGAAAAAGGTAGGAAGCTTAAATCCAAACAACGAAACGGCGATAGTGGTGGGCTGAGAAACAACTCTCCTACCGATCACACCTACTCTTGAAAGCCACATAGCTGTGGAGCAAAAATCAGCAACTATCTGACACGCATTTGCACCCATGCTCAGACCATTTGGTGTTCTTACACCAAAGGGACGTTTAAAAGCGTCTTCACCAGAAACCATGCTTCTAAGGTGCCCCACAAATGCAAGCGCAGATTGAATCTGGGTAAAAGACCGTAGACTTCCAGCAAGATTTCTAACAGCTCGAGAAGCAGGTGTATTGCTCCAGCGCTCTGAAAAATCTACTCCGCGCCATAGCAATTGCATGGCATCTTTCGTAGCATCTGTATCTTTAAGTGCTCTTCCACAAGCATCTAAACCATATGTTGCTACTTTTTGTACTTCTCTCCAGCCTTGATTAGCCTTTTGCCAGGCATTCTCAGCTCCTGTTTTAACTGACGCTACAAAATCCGCCATGATTATCTCCTCCACGGTTTTGATAAAAACAAAAAAAACACTTCTTCCAAAATCTTCTCGAAAGGACCGGCTCCACTACATCCTTCTCAATCAAATACCAGGAGCTTTCCCTCTCCGATCTTACAGGCCTCTTCGCCCTCTCTCTTTCTGTTCTAAATGACAGACCTCAAACGAGATCAGATTATTAGAAAGAGACCAAATTATCACTAGATCTTTCTTACGCCATTTCATCTTTTTTCGGTGCACACACCTCTCTATGAACACATAAGAAAAACCGCGACCATCACCATAGCCCAAGCTATATTTTATTTGTACACAAAAACTATTGTCATTAGTTAAAGATGAATCCAACTCTCAGGCTCTGTTTTCTTTTTCGCACAAAAAAACAGCTTAGCAATAGCGTACAAACATTATTTTCAGATGTGATGCGCTGGTTGAAAAATGCTAGAAAAAGCGAAGATCTTGTAAAACAACACCCTTAAGGAAGTCTTCGGAAGTCATTACCTTCCTCCCTTCTAATTGGAGAGTATCGACAATCAGCGCTCCTTCGGGGTCACCCAAGGCTAATTGGCCCCTCTCTGTTTTGATCCATTCTCGGTTAGATGCCAAAACCGAGCCGTCAAGATGAGATCGTAGTATTTTGAGACGCTTCTTTTCTCCTTGATGAGCCACAAGAAAATAGGCTCCTGGTTTTGGAGAGAACGCTCTGATCTGATTGTGAATGGCACGTAGATCCACCGATGAGTTGAGAACAAGATCTTCGGGAACAATCTTTGGGGCCTTGCTAACACCTTGTTTTGATTGGGGAGAAAAGGTCAGCTTTCCTTCCAATGCTAGATGAAGGAGTTTTTCAGCACCATTTTTAGAAATCTCTAAAAGGCACTCCGTTAGCTCTCCTGCATTCATATTCTCCCCAATAGGACACTTTTTTTTCCAAACAACATCCCCACAGTCCATCTTTGGGTCCAAACGAAAGATGGTGACTCCCGTATGAGAACGACCATCCATCAGTGCCCATTGGATCGGCGCAGCCCCCCTGTATGCAGGCAAAAGGCTTACATGAATATTAAAGGCTCCCACGCGGGGTATCGCCAAAACTTCAGATTTTAAAATCTCCCCGAAAGCAACGACAAGGAAAAGATCTGGCGACAACTCTTTGAGTTGGTCAACAACATTCGGAGTGGAAACCCGTTCCGGCTGTAGAATAGGAATATCAGGAAAAAGAGTAGACGCGCACTTTTTGACAGGCGGAACCCCCACCCGTTGGCCTCTTCCAATAGGCCTATCGGGTCTTGTAACCACCGCAACTATTGTGTTCGAAATTTGCTTAGAAATATGCTCCAAGATAGAAGCGGCAAAGTCTGATGTGCCAAAGAAAACTATTCTCAACGTACACCCTACTCTTCGTTCACTTTCCCCTTAATTCGCCCGTCTACTATGAGACCACGTTTAGAGCTACGACAAAATTCAAGCAGATATCCAATCTCTTCAATGGGATCACTCTCTTGCTCTATTTTCTGAAGTGCTCGTTCAAGTGATAATCCCGATCTATACAAAAGACGAAAGGCTCGAGCCAATGAGACACGAGTCTCAAGTGGAAATCCCCGACGTCGCAACCCAACCATGTTCAGACCACCTAAGCGATATGGACTGCCAGCTCCAATCATGTATGGAGGAACGTCATGTGTGACCCGACTCATACCGCCGACCATGGCATGGCGACCAATACGAGCAAACTGATGAATCGCAGAAAGCCCCCCTACTATAGCGCACTCTTCGATCGTTACATGGCCAGCAAGTGTTGCATTGTTTGCTAACACTACTCCATCATGAATTATTGAATTATGTGCCACGTGGCAATAGGCCATAATCAAGCATCGATTGCCAATACGAACAGACGAACCTTCTCCGCACGAAGCGTTAATCGTCACGTACTCTCTGATATCGCATCCTTCACCGATTTCGACAAATGTTGTCTCGCCCTTGAACTTGAGATCTTGGGTCTTGGTACCAATGACGGCGCCCGGCCAGATGGTAGTTCCTTTTCCTACCCGAGTATTTCCATCGACAAAGGCGTGCGCCTTCACTTCGACACCATCACCCAAAATAACGTTTGGACCAATAACAACATATGGTCCAACGACAACATCTTCCCCGAGTTGGGCTCCGTCCTCAATAACAGCTGTGGGATGAATCTGTGCCATTCTACTTCACTGTACCCCTTAATTTTCGCAAGTCCAACCTTTGAATCTCGCTTCCCTTACACTATTTCTTATATCTGCTCTTTGTCAACAATAGCGAAACTTATTTCAGCCTCGGCAACAAGAGCCTCATCTACAAAAGCCTTTGCGGCAACTCGCCCGCCCTTTGAACTCAAAAGAATGACAGACGCTTTCATCATCAATACATCACCAGGCTTTACAGGACGACGAAATTTTGCATTGTTAACACCCAACAAAATGGCTACTTTATCCCTATCGTCGCGCAGGTGAACAAGAATACCCCCGGTTTGCGCCAAGGCCTCTAAAATCAACACTCCAGGCATCAGTGGTGCCCCAGGAAAATGGCCCTGGAAGAAAGCCTCATTCATTGTTAGATTTTTCTGTCCAACAATTGTACCTGCTTCAACATCAAATTCAATGATGCGATCAACAAGTAAAAAAGGATATCTATGGGGAAGAATATCTATGATCTGTTGCGTATCAAAAGCACACCCTGCTTTTTTTTCTGTCATGCCTCACTCTCCGTCGTAAGATGATGATATAGCTGCTTTGCAAACCCACAGTTTGACGTATGACCCGACATTATGGCAATGATATGCCCAACAAAAGGCATGCCAACGAGTGACAGATCTCCTATCAAATCAAGGACCTTATGGCGAACAGCCTCATCTGGGAAGTACAACCCTCCCTTTGAAATAATTGCTTCTTGCTTAACGACAACCGCATTTGCAAGACTTCCCCCCTGTATCAGCCCTTGATCCATGAGGTACGAAATTTCCTCATAAAGCGCAAAAGTCCTGCAAGGAGCTATCTGAGAACAAAAACCTTCCTGAGATAGCTGAAAATTAAAATATTGACTTCCCAGCGCGCGATTATTGGGATAGTGAAGTGTATAGCTTATCGTATACTCATCGCTTGGGAGCCCCACTATGTGAATATTTTTCGAACTCCACCAAATCGGTTTCTTTATAGTAACAATCGGCACCTGGGCCTGCTGCTCGACAACACCAACCTGATCAACCATCTCAACAAAAACGTCCGAACTCCCGTTACCTGCTGGAGGCTCACTACAAGAAAGCTCTACGCACATGTTATCAATTTCAAATGCACGAAGCGCCGCAAGCACATGCTCGACTGTTTGAACCTTCACTTCACCAAGAGAAAGCGTTGTCCCTCGAGAGGTATCACTAATATACTCCACAGTAGCCGGAATAACAGGACGTCCTGGCAGATCCATCCGGCGAAAAAATATTCCCTCTCCCTCTCTAGCAGGAACGAACCGAATCTCTACATCTTGTCCACTATGAATTCCAACTCCGGAATACGACTGCGCTGCTCCAACTGTCCTCTGCTGTCGAAATCGGCCCACTACGCCTCTCCTCAAGAGTCCTCATAACTCGTCAAATATGCGGCTTATCCATACAAATCACCACCAAAGCCCAAAATTGTACCCTATACCATTTGATTTGCTCAATGGTTTGGAAGAAAAGAATAGGTTCCCTTTAAGAAAACGTTGATCTCAACGGAATTTCGAAGTATTCTTTTGGGGCAAGGATACACAAACAAAGGCGACATTACCATAAGGAGTGTTGCCCTCTGGACTCTTGCCAAAATAACACCTCGTTAACCCTGGGGCTGCCATTGCTTGCTTTGTGCAATTGGCAGATTCCGACAACAACCTTTAAGGATACATACAAGCTATGGCACAAGTTGAACATATAGACGAAAGTTCTTGGGAAACTGTTATCGCAAACGGGAAAGTACTCGTGGATTTTTCTGCCACATGGTGTGGCCCATGCCGCATGATGGAACCGGTCCTCGAACAACTAGCACAAGATCTTGACGGCGTGGTTACGGTCGCCAAAATTGATGTCGATGAGGCACAATCTACCGCCCTCAAGTACGATGTTACAACGGTCCCAACACTCATCCTCTTTCACGACGGAGAAGTAAAGGGAAAAGTCGTAGGCGTTAAGGACCTCAATAGTCTCAAAACATTTATCGAAACAGCTTAGAATTAAGGTTGTAAAATGGTTCTTGATTTTCTTCCCCCGATCATGGTGCCTCAGGATTACAATGTGTGGCCGGATGTCCACTATCCTGAACCCAATGACGGACAAGAGCATGATAACGAAAGCGACTGGAGAGCCCCTGCCGCATAATGAAACCAGCCTCGGTTATGCAGACCAAACAAAAAAAAGACCTTCACCTCTTAGATGAAGGTCTTTTTTCAAGATACTGTATCTTTAATTTTTAAGCAGTCTCTTCGTCATCAAGAACTTCGTCTTCTTCGTCATCATCATCATCTGCAGCTTGCGCAAGCATCTCATCGACCGACTCTTTTGAAAGCTCTGCAGAACTTACCTCTGGGAGAGGATCGAGCTTTTGTACTTCAAGATCAAAAATCAACAACGCATTGGGCATAAGCTGTCCTGATGTACCGTAACCAAGCTCTGGATGGATAAATAGACGGCGTTTTTCGCCAACCTTCATCCCCAAAACCCCTTGACGAAACCCAGGAATAGTCTGGTTGAGATTGATAGAGGCAGGCTCGCCCCCTTGAGAGGAGCCAAATACCGTACCATCGAGATACTGTCCCTTATAATGCATGACAGGAACAGTCTCTGTTGTAACAGCATCGCCACTGCCTTCTTCTAAGACAAGTGCCTGCAGTTTTCCTTGTTCTAACTCAATGACACCGGGCTCACCAGCGTTTTTACCTAAAAACTCTTCAGCCTCTTTCAAATTTTTGTTAGCCATATCGTTCATCGAGAGCTCTTGTGCATCAGCAATAGCTTCCTCATACTCTTGCTCAGTCATCGGGGAAGGCTTTCCATCTCTTGCGTCTTGGATGCCTTTGATAACTGCGTCAACATCAAGCTCAAGAATTGGATTCTTTAAACTCTTATAAATGAGATGACCATACGCTTCCGAAATCCGAGATATATTCTCCTCGGAAAAGATTTTTTCCCGTATCAATTCTTTTTTCTCCGTGTTTTCTTCCTCTTGCGCATGGCAGGCAATTGCCGTTACCGACAGAGCAACCACGACCATAGTCGCAACCCGTTTCATAAAATGCATCATAATTAAACTCTGGCTCCTTTCTTCAATTGAATAACCCTGTATATGCTTTTTAAGAGAAAGTACAAAAATCTATAATCCTTCCCCTACTCCTCGAAAGTTCTTCAGCAGATCGAAAAGAGGCATTATAAGTCCTTTTCACAATTTTAACCAACCTTGCTTAACCAAACTTTTACCCTAGGTTTTACATTCCCAACTCATCTAGCTGCTTCTCATAGACCTGTGATGGTGCCCCTGTCATTAAATCTTGAGCCCAGTGATTCTTCGGAAAAGCTATGACATCTTTTATGTTTTCAGTCCCGACCAAGCTCATTACAAGACGATCTAATCCCAATCCGATACCAATATGAGGAGGCGTCCCAAAAGTTAAAGCCTCCACAAAGAAGCCAAAACGATCCGCCACCTCTTCCTTTGATAGTCCCAACACCTCAAAGACACGCTCTTGTACGTTCTTGTCGTGTATTCTTTGCGATCCCGAGGCTATTTCATACCCATTGAGAACAAGGTCATATCCCATGGATCGAACCGAAAGGGGATTCGATTCTAACAGTTCCATATCCTCAGCGCGTGGTGAGGTAAACGGGTGGGTTTCACTCTCCATTCTATTTTCATCCTCATTCCACATAAAAAGAGGAAAATCCATAACCCACAAAGGCTCATATCGAGCTGGGTCTATCAAATCAAAATCTTTGCCCAGTTTACGTCGAAGCTGATCTAACGCTTGCAAAAGGCGTTTCTTCGGGCCTGCGATCACCATAACGCAGTCCCCATTCTCTATTGTAAAGCGCTCAATCCATGTTGCATGATCATCGGGCTCTATAAACTTCGTTATGCCACCCTGAAGGCCATCTTCTGCTCTTTTCATCCAAGCAATGCCTTTGAACCCGAATTGGTTAATGAGCTGCTGATACGCCTCTATCTCTTTGCGACTTAAACGTGCGCCCCCTTTTAAGTTCAATCCTCTAACGATGCCACCTGAGGCAATAGCTTCATTGAAGAGGGCAGATGACGTTTTTGCAGCAAGATCCGTCGCCTCAACCAACTCCATTTCAAAGCGGAGATCTGGCTTGTCAGTACCATATTTTTCCATGCACTCTTTATGTGTCATTCTTCGAAACGGCGGCGCAATGTCAATACCCCCACACGCATGAAAAATATTTTTTACGAGGGTCTCAACAATAGGAAACAGCTCATCTTGCGTTGCAAAGCTCATCTCCATATCGATCTGATGAAATTCAGGCTGTCTGTCTGCTCGCAGATCCTCATCTCGGCAACAGGCAACTATCTGAAAATATTTATCGAGACCCCCAACCATTAATATCTGCTTAAACATCTGTGGGGATTGAGGAAGGGCATAAAACTGCTCTTTATGAACTCTTGAAGGAACAAGATAGTCACGAGAACCTTCTGGTGTTGATTTACTCAGTGTTGGTGTCGAAACCTCAATAAACCCATCCTCGGTAAGCGTGTGCCGAATCACCTGCATAGCATTGTGGCGCATAACAAGGTTTGGGATGATCCCCCCTCTTCTCATATCAAGATATCTGTAGCGCAACCGCAAATCCTCATGAACATCGATCGTATCGTCAGCTATTGCAAAGGGAGGAACATCGGCTTCAGAAAGAACCTTCAATCTATGCGCCCGCACTTCCACAAGTCCTGTTGGAATTTTATGGTTCGGTTTTTCACGCATGACAACTTCGCCTTCAATGCAAATGACATACTCGTGTCCCAACTCCTTAGAGGCTTCATACACCTCCTGAGGCGAAAATCTTGGATCGCACATGATCTGAGTAATGCCATATCGATCCCTAAGATCGATAAAGACCATGGCTCCCAGGTTTCGAGATCTATGTACCCATCCAGAAAGAACAATGTTTTGTCCCACATGTGTTGGGCGGACATCCCCACAGGTCATATTTCTATACACGGTCATTGTTACTCTTCCTCCCGACTACAGACAATCTTGGCAAGTTGATCAATATCATCAAAAGAAACGGGTGTTTGAGAGCCATCAGGAAGATACTTGAGAGATCCCTCCCCACTTTCAACTTCTGTCTCCCCTAGAACAAGGATCCATTTTGTACGAGCTTGCACAGCAGCGGTAATGGCATTTTTGAGCTTCTTTTCACTAAAATCCACAAGAGAGCGTATCCCCCTCTCTCTTAACTTCTCAACTATCTGTACGCCCCTAGCTCTTCCCTTTTCACCCAATGGAATAACCATGAGGTTGATCATCGGCGGTGTAACATCATCACTTGCCCCTTCCTTGAGAAGAAGCTGAATGATTCGCTCCAAACCAGTCCCAAAACCTGTAGCTGGAAGATCTGGTCCTCCAAGTTGCTTGAGCAGGCCATCATACCTCCCCCCGGCTCCAACAGTATTTTGAGCTCCTAATTTCCCTGAGGTAAGCTCAAAAACCGTTCTTTGATAGTAGTCGAGTCCGCGCACAAGAAGAGGGGAGACTTCGAAAGGGATGTGCAGATAGGTCAACATATCTTGCACTCGATGAAAGTGAGCACTATCTTCGGGAGAGAGAAATTCTAAAATCGAAGGTGCTTGCGCAACGATTTCTTGGTCGCCAGGATCTTTTGAGTCGAGGATACGGAGGGGATTTCTTTCAAATCGCCTCTGGCTGTCTGCAGACATCGAGGAGACATGCGCAGAAAGATAACCCACCAGCCTCTCCCTAAATTTTGCTCGACACTCGGTATCACCAAGTGAATTTAAGAAAACCTTTAGATCGGGCAAGCCAAGACGACTATATAGACGAATTAGCATTGAAATAAGCTCTGCATCCTGCTCGGGAGCACTATTTCCAATTACCTCTACACCAAACTGATGGTGCTGACGAAATCTTCCGGCTTGTGGCCGCTCATACCGAAACATAGGACCTATATAAAAATATCGAAGAGCATGGAGAGGAGAAAAATTGTTCTCTTTGAGCAGTGCCCGCATGAGTGAGGCTGTCCCCTCAGGACGTAGAGCGAGCTCACGACCTCCACGATCCGTAAAGATATACATCTCCTTTGAAACAATGTCTGACTCATCCCCAACCGTTCTCCTGAAAAGATCGGCTTTTTCAAATATAGGTGTGCGGACCTCAGAAAATCCATTTTCATAAGAGACTTGGCGACACGCTCTTTCAACATGGTCCCACAGATGGGTCTCTCGCCAAGGATGTTTGGGAATGGTTGGCAAAATATCAAAAACACCGGGTGGCGGCTGGTTATCCATACGAAACGAATCTCCTCACATAAACTTCTCAATAGGGAAGGTCTTGCTCCTTCGAAGTTAGTCAGTATAACGAGACAATTGTATTGAAAGCTATCGAGAAGACGACGAGATTAGGTAGCGAATAACAAAACCTAAAAAAACATTTAATTTTCGCTTAATACCGCCGACCGATAAAAGGTGTCACCGTAATCTATAAAAAGGAGAAAGTCTATGTATGTTCCAAGCCAAACTCAAGGGGTTGCGTATCCACAACTCCCACAGGCGACCAAAAAGACCCTTTCAGACCATATAACTGAATGCGCGTCTAAAGTTTACTCTACTGTAAAAAAAATAGAGGCCTTAATCCCTCCACTTTTAGATCTTTTGATCTCAGTAGCTCAAAGTGCAGCAAAATTGGAAACGTTTACACACCTGGCAAGCAAGGAGTGGAATCCCCCCTCCTTACCATGTGGACCCTCCTTGATGTGAGCAAGAGAAACATATAGAGATCTGCCCTCCCAAATGCGCACTTACCATTCCTAGAACTTGAGGCGTAATGTTTCTTGAAGGTTCTCAAAACACAAAGAACCCACCGATCTTCGATATCTACGATCGGTGGGTTCTTGAAGATCATAAGCTTTTCTTTAGGCCGGAATCGTCCCGAAATCAAAGCAGAGAGGCTCTTCAATCTCACGGTCGACAAACTTCTTCACAGCTCGATGGCGTTCGAAACCATGTCCACCAGGAATGATATGTCCCATAATGACATTTTCCTTAAAGCCACGAAGATAATCTGTCTTACTGCTGCACGCTGCATCAGTAAGAACTCTTGTGGTGTCTTGGAACGATGCCGCTGAGATAAAGGAATCTGTACTCAAAGAGGCTTTGGTAATACCGAGAAGAAGCGGTGCTGCTTGCGCAGGCTTCCCACCTTCTCTGGTAACCTTATCATTCATCATTTCAAAATCACGCCTGCCAACCTCTTCTCCATAGAGGAAATTAGTATCACCAGCATCGATAATACGAACTTTTTTGAGCATCTGCCGCACAATAATTTCGACATGCTTGTCATTAATATCCACACCCTGAAGTCTATACACCTCTTGGACCTGGTTAACAAGATAGCGCTGAAGATCTCGAACTCCACAGATCTCAAGAATCTCATGTGGAATAACTAGTCCATCTGTGAGCTGCTGCCCTTTGATAACTCGATCTCCTTTTTGTACGATCAAGTGCTTAGTATGAGGTATCAAGTGCGTCTCTTCGACACCCGTTGCCTCATCATAAACGACAAGAACACGCTTGTTTTTCTGAACACCTCTAAAGTCAATAAGACCGTCAATCTTTGAGATTTCAGCAGAATCTTTCGGCTTTCTCGCTTCAAAAAGTTCTGCAACTCTTGGCAGACCGCCAGTAATATCTTTTGTCTTGATAGCACCCCGTGGAATACGAGCAAGCAGGGTCCCCTCTTTGACGAAGGCACCCTCTTTGACACCAATAATAGCACCGGGAGGAACCGCATACGTTCCAACAAGTGTCTCAAAATCTTTATCCGTGTAGATAGTAATATGAGGGTGAAGCTCACCACGGTGTGGTTTAACAACAAGTTCAACCTGACCTGTCTGTCGGTTCGTATCTTTCTGCGTTGACATCCCCTCTACAAGGTCATCATATTTTACGTATCCGGGTCTATCGCAAATAATAGGAACATTGTGAGGCTCCCATTCACCAACCATTGTTCCTGGCTTTACCAGCGTCCCCTCATCGAGGAAAATTTTCGTTCCCAATTCAATATGAAAACTTTGCAATGGCTCAATAGATTTTGTTGAGAGAAGTTTCTTGCACTCTTCAAGAGTTCTTCCTTCATCTTTAACGACGTGAATAAGGCCGTGCTTATTCAAAGAGATCCAATGACCCTCTTCCGTTTTAACAGTTCGCAGATCAACAAAGACGAGTAGCCCCTCTTCGGTAGCAACAATCTCAGGTAATGCAGAACCTGCAGAAGCAATACCACCAAGGTGAAATGTTCTCATAGTCAACTGCGTTCCTGGTTCTCCAATAGACTGCGCTGCAATAATTCCAACGGCCTCACCAAGCCCAATAGAACGACCATTGGCAAGATTCAACCCGTAGCACTTGGCGCAGATACCACGACGACTTTCACATGTTAATACCGAGCGAATACGCACTGTGTCGATCCCGGCATTGTCTATTGCTATTGACTGTGCCAATGTCAGGACATCACCTCTGTGTGCAAGAAGTACACTCTGATCTCCAGGAAGACAGATATCATCACATACCGTACGCCCAAAGATACGGTCTTTTAACGGGAGAAGCTCTTCTTCGCCCTGTCTAATGGCCAGTACTTCGATACCGTTCAACGTGCCACAATCGTCTTCTGTAACGATGACATCTTGCGCAACGTCTACAAGTCGGCGTGTCAGATATCCCGAGTCGGCAGTCTTCAACGCCGTATCAGCAAGCCCTTTACGAGCACCGTGGGCAGAGGTAAAGTATTGCAAAGGTGCTAACCCCTCACGGAAGTTTGCCGTAATAGGGGTTTCGATAATTTCACCAGAAGGTTTTGCCATAAGACCTCGCCATGCCCCAAGCTGCTTAACCTGTGACTTGTTACCACGAGCTCCCGAATCCATCGACATAAACAGCGGATTCAGTGCCGACTTTTTCGCTTCACTTAGTCCTTCGAAAAGGTGCTCAGAAACCTCATCCAGGGCTTCTGTCCAGATCGTAACAATCTTAGAGTGTCTCTCACCCTCTGTGATAACCCCATCTTCATACTGCTTTCTAACAGTGGCAACCTTTGCTTCGGCTTCGTCCAGAACCTTTTTCTTTACGTCAGGAATACAAATATCTTTTATGCCGATCGAAATAGCAGCATGGGTGGATTCACTAAATCCTAAATCCTTGAGCCTATCAATAAAACCAACAGTCTTTTCGAGACCAACCTTGCGATAGCACTCGATGACAAGCTCACTCAACCGCTTGGATGGAAGAGAATAGTTTTGAAATCCAAGTTCCTCAGGAACAATAGCATTGAAGATAACACGCCCTGGCGTGGTTACAATAGTCCCATCTTTGGTTCTGAGTTTGATCTTCTCATGGATGTGAATCCCACGTCCTGTGTAATCAAAACGCTCACCTTTCTCGTGCTTTCCGAACCAGGTAAAGCTACCGGACGCATGGATTGCCTGCTGCACTTCGTCTGTATCTCGGAAGAGCTTAACCTTCTTTCCATGGCTCTCGGGATCATAGAGAGGGTCAAGCATCAAATAGTAGAGACCAAGCGTCATATCTTTTGAAGGGATTGCCGACGGCTTTCCAGACGATGGCAAGAAGATATTGTCAGGCGCCATCATCAGAACTTTAGCTTCTATCTGCGCCTCGATCGAAAGCGGCACATGAACAGCCATTTGGTCACCGTCAAAGTCAGCGTTAAACGCTGTACAGACTAATGGGTGAATGCGGATCGCCTTTCCTTCAATAAGGACAGGCTGGAATGCCTGAATACCAAGTCTGTGAAGCGTCGGCGCCCGGTTAAGTAAAACGGGGTGCCCTTCAATAACCTCTTCTAGAACATCCCACACTTCAGGATCTTGCCGTTGGATTTTTTTCTTTGCAGAACGAATCGTATAGACATGTCCGAGCTCTTTGAGCCGTCTGATAATAAATGGTTCAAATAACTCAAGCGCCATTATTTTCGGCAATCCACACTGATTGAAATGGAGCTCTGGACCAACGACGATAACGGAACGTCCTGAATAATCAACACGCTTACCAAGAAGATTTTGGCGAAAACGCCCCTGCTTACCTTTGAGCATCTCTGCCAAAGATTTTAATGGGCGACTCCCTGCTCCTACGACAGGATGCCCATGACGTCCATTATCAAAAAGGGCATCAACAGCCTCCTGGAGCATCCTCTTCTCATTCCGGATGATGACCTCAGGAGTTTTTAGCTTAAGAATAGCCCTTAAACGATTATTTCTATTGATAACCCTACGATAAAGATCGTTTAAATCTGACGTGGCAAATCGTCCACCATCTAACGGTACCAAAGGACGCAAATCAGGAGGGATAACCGGCACGCATGACATTACCATCCAATCTGGACGGTTTTGTGAAGAAATAAATCCCTCAATAATCTTTTGCCTTCTCGCAATCTTCATACGAGCTTGCATGGATTTTGTTCTTCTCAGCTTATCTTTAAGCTCGGCCAAAAGGATATGAAGATCTTCCGTTGCCAACAGCTCCCTTATGGCTTCGCCTCCCATTCCAGCATGAAAAGCATCTTTTCCCCATCTCTCCTGTGCTTCTCGACATGCGGCATCACTCAAAAGCTGTTTTCGAGCGAGAGTCGTCGAACCCGGATCTATAACAATATGATCTTCATAGTAAATAACGCGTTCGAGATCAGATGTAGACATTCCTAGAATGCTGCCGATACGGGAAGGAGACGTTTTAAAAAACCAAATATGGACAACAGGAACAGCAAGCTCAATATGCGCCATTCTCTCACGACGAACCTTAGAAAGACAGACTTCTACACCACAGCGATCACACACAATTCCTTTGTGCTTTATCTTTTTGTATTTTCCACAAGCACATTCCCAGTCGCGAGTAGGACCAAAAATCTTCTCGCAGAAGAGGCCCCCCTTTTCAGGTTTGAAGGTTCGGTAATTGATCGTCTCTGGTTTCTTAACTTCACCTCGCGACCACTTATTCCGAACAACGTCCGACGATGCTATATGAATGCTAAGCTTATCGAACTGATCACCAAAAGCGTCGTCATCGAAACGACCCCAGCGACGACGATCATACTCTGTTTCGTCAAAGTCAAACTTTGGCTTATTTGAAGACTCGAGCGGCTCTTCTTTAACTGCCATCTTTTGCTCAAAAGCTTCTGAAAATTCGTCTTCGGACATCTATCTTTGCCCCTTTCTTAGGTTCCAATGTATATCTTTCGTCCCTGCTGCTCTATCAGGACAGAGGGGGAGGCCTTGCCTCACGTTACACGGCACTCTCTTGTGCTACCTCTTCGACAGTCTCTGCACGAACATCTAGGCAGAGGCCCTGCATCTCTTTTACCAAAACGTTAAATGACTCTGGTGTTCCCGTCTTCAGGAGGTTTTCACCTTTGACGATAGCCTCGTAAATTCGGGTACGCCCAGCAACATCATCTGATTTAGCTGTTAATATCTCCTGGAGAAGGTGAGCAGCTCCATACGCTTCAAGAGCCCATACCTCCATCTCACCGAATCGCTGACCACCCCTTTGAGCCTTACCACCGAGCGGTTGCTGGGTAACGAGGGAATACGGACCTACAGCACGGGCGTGGATCTTATCCACAACCATATGCCCCAGTTTCAACATGTAGATGTAACCAACGACAACCGGTTGGTCGAATCTTTCTCCCGTACAACCATCAAAAAGGGGCATCTTACCATCATCGGGATAGCCTTGTTCTCTCATCAGCTCCCAAATTCTCCACTCAGGAAACCCTTCAAAGACCGGCGCCTTGACGTACATTCCGCTCTTATGAGCGACAAGACCTAGGTGGGTCTCAAGCAGCTGACCAATATTCATACGAGAAGGCACACCGAGAGGGTTGAGTACTATCTCTACCGTCTCCCCTGTTTTCAAAAACGGCATATCTGCTTCTGTAACGAGTTTGGAAACCACACCCTTGTTTCCGTGCCTTCCGGCCATCTTATCGCCAACTTGAAGCTTTCGTTTCGAAGCAATATAGACCTTCACCTGGCGGATGACTCCGCTTTCAAGTTCAATATCTCCCTTCTTAGTCAACTCAAGTTCAGTTTTGTAATTACTATCGAGTTTTTGTAACTCAAGTTCCGAATCGCGAAGGATTCCTTTCAACTCCTGCCATATCGGATCCTTCGGCAAGATAAGATTATCTAGAGACTCCTTTTCAAGTAGGGCGATCTCAGCCTGAGCAATCGTTGTCCCCTCATCTATAAGGATCTCAGCTGTTTTTCTATGAACTACCGACGATGGTGCCACCTCCTGAAGCAAGAGAGCACCAATACGATCTCGTTTATCAACTTTGAGTTCGGTTAGCTTTGTCTTATATTCTTTCTGAATGTCTTTAAGTCGTGTTGTCTCTTCGACCTGTTCTTCTTCGGTTCTCGGCGACAACTTGTCTCTTCTTGTGAAAATTTTGACATCCATCACAACCCCTTCAGTGCCTGGTGGCGCTGTCAAAGAAGCATCACGAACGTCTGCTGCCTTCTCACCAAAGATAGCTCGAAGCAGTCTCTCTTCAGGAGCCAACTCTGTCTCTGTTTTAGGAGTGATTTTACCGACCAGAATATCTCCTGGGCTCACTTCAGCTCCAACAACGATGATGCCATCATCTCCAAGATTTCGCAGCGCCTCCTCAGAAACATTCGGGATATCTCGAGTTATCTCCTCCTTTCCTAACTTTGTCTCGCGAGCTGTAATCTCAAACTCTTCGATATGAACCGATGTGTAATAATCCTTTGCTAATAGCTTCTCTGAGCAAACAATGGCATCCTCAAAGTTATACCCCTTCCACGGCATGAAGGCGACAAGCACATTACGACCAATGGCCATTTCCCCTCCATCTGTGGCAGGACCATCAGCAATAACATCACCTGCAACAACCTTGTCACCAACTTCGCAAATAGGATACTGGTTGATACATGTTCCTGAATTAGAGCGAAGAAACTTCTTTAACGTATAGACCTTCTTTCGCATCTTATTCGTCTTCGAAGCAATGACGATTTTGAAGCCATCGACATACTCAACAACACCATTTTCCTCTGCCACCACAATAGCTCCAGAATCGCGAGCGGCTCGCGCTTCAAGACCTGTTCCCACATACGGAGCCTCAGGACTCAATAGTGGAACAGCCTGGCGTTGCATATTCGATCCCATAAGAGCTCGGTTTGCGTCATCATGCTCTAGAAAGGGAATCAATCCTGTAACAATAGAAACCATCTGCTTAGGAGAAACATCGATGTGAGTAATCTCCGAGGTATCTACCTCGAGAGGTTCTCCCCTTTTCCTTGCCCACGTACGCTCTTCAACAAACATATTGAATTTATCAAGAGGTGTTGTTGCCTGGGCGATAACACACGCCTGCTCCTGGTCTGCCATCATGTAGACCACCTCGTCTGTCACAACACCGTCACGAACAAGGCGATAAGGAGTTTCAATGAAGCCAAACTCGTTGATCTTGGCAAATGTAGAAAGAGAGGTTATCAACCCAATATTTGGTCCTTCAGGAGTTTCAATTGGGCAAATCCGACCATAGTGGCTTGTATGGACGTCACGAACTTCAAAGCCAGCACGATCTCTGTTCAGCCCACCGGGCCCGAGAGCTGAAAGGCGCCGCTTGTGCGTCAGCTCAGCAACGGGGTTAGTCTGATCCATAAATTGTGATAGCTGCGAGCGACCAAAAAAGTCTTTTAGAACCGTGGCCAAAGCCTTTGCCGAAATAATCTTCCCAGGCGTCAACGTATCGGACGTAAAATCAAAGAGGTTCATTCGCTCCCTGATAATTTTTTCCATACGTGCCAGCCCGATGCGACACTGATTCTGAACAAGTTCACCTACTGAACGAACACGTCTGTTTCCAAGATGATCAATGTCGTCAACAAATACACTGTCATCCCCTTTTTTCAACTGAATCAAATACTTAATCGCAGCGATAACATCCTCTCGGCGGAGGGTAACCTGCTGCAGACTCTCTTCATTTATCTCGAAGTTTAATTTGGTATTGAGCTTATACCGCCCCACCTTTCCAAGATTATACCGTTTGGGATCAAAGTAAAGCCTCATAATCGCTGCTCGAGCATTTGATAGCGTGGCAGGCTCACCTGGACGAACTTTTCTGTAGAAATCCTTCAGTGCTGTTTCGTATGTATCTGTTGGATCTTTCGCTATCATCCGAATGACTGGGTGCGTCTCATCAGCACCCTCACAAAGGTGGAGGTGCTCAACACCGGCATCTAACATACGCTTGAGCATGGCCGTGCTTAACTTCTCAGCAGCACGTCCAAAAACCATTCCTTTTTCTTCATCAATAATATCTTGAGCCAATACCTTCCCGACATACTTGGCAAAATCTTTTTCGGATTTCAACTTCACTTTCTTGACAGGGAAAAACTCTTCTAAGATATCCGCATTTGAAGAAAGTCCTAGACAACGCAAAAACGTTGTGGCCAGAATCTTACGCTTTCGCTTTTTCCGGTCTATATATACGTTGATACAATCTGACGAATCAAAAGCAGCCTCAAGCCAGCTTCCCCGATAGGGAATTACCCTCATCGAATAAACAATTCCACCTCGAGGATGTCTATCTTGCTCAAAGCAAATACCTGGAGATCGGTGCAGCTGCGAGACAACAACGCGTTCGGCTCCGTTAATAATAAACGTTCCTTGCTTGGTCATTAACGGGACCGTGCCCATGTAGACCTCTTCTTCCTTAATACCCGTCTCATCTGTAAGTCGGAACTTTACTTTTAAGGTGGCGTTGAAAGAGATGCCGCGACGAATACATTCTTCAGGATCATATTTTGGAACACCGAGAGAGTAAGAGAGGTACTCTAAAACCGTTTTCTCATCGAACGATTTTATAGGAAAAATCTCATTAAAGACCTCTTGCAGGCCTATCGAATACCGCTCTTCTGGGGAAACCTCCGCCTGAAGAAATTGATCGTACGATTTAATCTGAACTTCGATTAAATTCGGAAGATCCAGTATATCTTTTCTCTTATGAAAACTTTCGCGATGGTGGGGCTTACGCAACATGCTCAAAACTCCATGCTCTGAGAGCAAATGATGATAATTTCACAAAGCGCCTGAATACGAGAACGCTATCTTGTCTTTTGCTAAGGTCCAAAAAAACACAAACACTACGACGTAACAATAGTCCTGCCGATGGAATCACATACAGCCGAGATCTTTTCTAACTCATTAATTGCACACAACGAGCGCAGGAACATATGACAGAACCTTTGTTGAACAGATGGAAAAGCAACGAAATTCATTCCCATATGGCCATTTTTAAACAGCACACGCGCCAAATTTCCAACCTCAACTCTCGGTTAGGATACTATGACGAAGAAACAGCAACAAGGGTACCACACACTTTTTCAAAAAACAAGAAAAAATATCACAAAGCGCACACTCTGTGACAGCTACGATCTCAAACCGCATACATTTTCCTCCCAAGCTTTCACTTGGGAGAAAAATAAGATTGAAGGATTATAGCCCTTTCAAAGTAACTTTGGCACCAACCCCATCGAGTTTTGCCTTAATTTCGTCCGCTTCTTTCTTGGGAGCTGACTCCTTGAGAACCACAGGAGCACTCTCTGCCATCTCTTTGGCCTCTTTCAAAGCGAGACTTAGCAATTCACGAAGAGCTTTAATTACCGCTAGTCTCTTATCAGCTGGTGCTTCTGCCAGAGTCACCTGAAAATCAGATGATTCTGCTGCTGCTTGTGCAGCCTCTCCACCTGCCGCAGGCGCCGCGGCAACGGCTGCCATTGGCATGGCAGCTTTTACGCCCCATTTTTCTTCGAGAATCTCTTTTAATTTGGACATCTCAAGAACGGTTAGGCCGCTCAAATCATCAACCAGTTGTTCTAAATCTTTACTCACGGATTAATCCTCTCACTTGATATTGAATAAAACCTTGCCCAACAAACGAATACCTTCCCTATTTGGGCTCTTTCTGAATCTTTCCTTCTACACAGCGAACAACAGAGGCAAGCACCGAGTCCATGATGCCAACGACGTTCGACATGGGAGCCTCAAAAAGTGCAAGTATCTGAGCTTGCAGCTGCTCTCTACTCGGTAGAGAAGCCAATTTCTGCACATCTTCACGTGAAGTTTTTTGCCCTTCAACAAAGCCACCAAGAAATGTGAAAAACTCTCCCTCTTTCTTGTTGAACTTCTGCACTACTTTCGCTGCTTCTATCGGATCTTTTGCTCCCAAAACAAGACCAACATGGCCTGGCAAAGAAGCCGAATCAAATTCAATCCCCAACCGTTGGGCTGCAAGAATAAACATTCGCTTACGCACAACCTCATAATATCCACCAACAGCCTCGACTTCACGTCGAAACTGGTAGACAGCTGGAGCAGATAATTTCTCATAATTGGTTACGATAAAAGGTCCAGACTGCTTCATCTGTTCTTCCATCTCATCTAGAAGTAGTTGCTTTTCTCGTTTCACGCCCCTTACCTCGCTCTCGTCGTTTCAAATTCCCGTATATCGACCTTGAGGCCTGGCCCCATAGTCGATGAAATATAGCCTTGTTGTACGTATTGCCCTTTCACAGTCGACGGTTTCGCTCTCATAACAGCTGATATTAGGGCTCTGAAATTATCAACAATTTGAGGAGTTGAGAATGAAAGCTTTCCTATTCCGCAATTGACCAGTCCGAACTTATCATTCTTAAACTCGATCTTACCCTGCTTAATCTCTTTGATTGCTTTGGCGATGTCTGTTGTAACTGTGCCAGCTCTTGGTGTTGGCATCAGCCCTCGTGGACCAAGCACCTTACCAAGTCTTCCCACTTCACGCATCATATCCGGCGTGGCAATAACAGCATCAAACTCAGTCCACCCTTTCGAAATCTTTTCCACTAAATCGTCATTGCCAACGATATCGGCTCCACCTTCTTGCGCCTCCTTCACCTTCTCTCCACGAGCAAGAACCAAGACAGTAATGGTCTTGCCTGTTCCCGAAGGCAAGGAAACAGTACTTCGTACATTCTGGTCTGATTTTTTTGGATCAACACCAAGCTTTATGGAAAGGTCCACCGTCTGATCAAACTTAACAGAAGGACAAGACCTCAAAAGCTCAATTGCTTCATCTAATCCATACACACGGTCGGCATCAACCAGCGGCCCTATCGCCTTTTTTCGCTTTGTCATCTTTGACATATCCCTTACCCTTCTTCCGTAATATCAATACCCATAGATCGGGCTGTTCCCATAACACATCTTGTCGCCGCCTCGAGATTAACAGTACACATATCAACCATCTTCTCTTTAGCAATCTCTCGAGCCTGACTCTTCGTCAACTTTCCGACTTTATCCCGATTCGGAACAGCAGATCCTTTATCAACCCCTGCCGCCTTGCGAACGAGTATTGGCACCGGAGGTTTCTTGGTAATAAACGTGAAGGACTTATCCTGATACACTGTGATTACTGTCGGGAGAATGTCCTGTAAACTCTGGGTCTTAGCGTTAAACTCTTTGCAAAATCCCATAATATTTACACCAGCGGCACCAAGAGCTGGACCAATCGGCGGTGCTGGGTTTGCCTTTCCTGCAGGAATCTGCAGCTTAATTATCTTTGCAACTTTCTTCTTTGCGCTCATAATATCGTTTCCTCTTCCCTTAAGAAGCCGGCTCCTCGTCTTCTGAATACTCTTCTACCTGCCAAAATTCGAGATCATCAACTTGTGTATCTCTGCCAAAAATTGAAACCAACACACTCATGCGCCCTTTCTCCTGGGACACTTCAACAACGGTTCCAACAAAGTTAACAAACACACCTTCGGTGATCTTGACCTTATCCCCAACTTCATATAGATGTCTTTGCGTAACCCGACTTTTCTTGTCTTCAAGGTCTCGAAGCAGTCCGTCTACCTCTTCTTGTGTCAGCTCAGTCGGGTGCTCCCCACCTAGAAAGGCAACGACACCATCGGTCGCCTTCACATAGGCCCAGGACTCATCGGTTAGCTCCATATGGACAAGCAAATACCCTGGCCACAGGCGCTTTTCAACTACTTTTCTCTGTCCGCGTTTTACTTCAGAAACATTCTCTGTCGGCAGTACAACTCGATCTATTAGACCCGTCATTCCATGACTTGCACAATTTTCTTCGAGAGCCTTCTTGGCTTTCTTCTCCTGCTGAGTCAAAACTTGGACAACGTACCACTTCATTTACTTCTACTCCAAAACGATCAACCAAACATTATGCGAAGAAATCCATCGAGTCCTGCAAGCACACCTTGGACAAAAAGATCGGCCACATAGAGTAACATCCCGCATACAAAAGTAGCAAGGATCACAACTTTCGCATAACCTAATGCTGTGCCCTCTTCAATCCACTGAATGCGAGAAAACTCAACCTTAATATCCTCAAAGCGGCGAAATGCTTTCTTTAAAGATAGTGGAGAAATTGACGGCTGGCCTTGACCTTTTTTTGAATCCATAATACCAATCCTTCACATGTTTCACCGAAAAATCCCCAAAAAAGGAACCTCCCGACTCTAAGAAGAAACAACTAAACAGCTATCGCGCACCACAAACAATAACTAAAAATTTCCGTGGTCTCAAAACACACATCGAGTGCGGAGGGACTCGAACCCCCGACCGGCGACTTTGGAGATCGCTGCTCTACCAAACTGAGCTACACACCCTTTTTCGCCCTGCAGCAAAGGGCGTGCTCTTCACCTAAAAGAGCACGCCCTTATGATTTTCTTACTTGATGATTTCGGAAACCGTTCCGGCGCCGATAGTCCTACCACCCTCACGAATGGCAAACTGCATTTGAGGTTCCATTGCAATAGGAGCAATGAGTTCGCATTCAACCTCAACGTTATCACCAGGCATCACCATCTCAACCCCTTCGGGAAGATGGACATTTCCTGTAACATCTGTAGTTCTAAAGAAAAACTGTGGGCGGTACCCTGTAAAGAACGGAGTATGACGTCCTCCCTCATCTTTTGAAAGCACATATACAGCGGCCTTGAATTTGGTGTGAGGGGTAACGGTTCCTGGTGCACAAAGAACCATTCCTCGCTTGATCTTGTCCTTATCAATACCCCTGAGAAGGACACCAACGTTTTCACCAGCTTGTGCTTCATCAAGGGTCTTGTTGAACATCTCCAAGCTTACAACCGTTGTTTCGATGGTGTCACCGAGTCCAACAATCTGAATCTTATCGTTGGCCTTAACAATGCCTTGCTCGACACGGCCCGTTGCAACGGTTCCCCGACCAGAGATCGAGAAGACGTCTTCAATAGGCATCAAGAATGGCTTGTCAACATCTCTTTTTGGTGTTGGGATCTTTTCATCAATAGCGACAACAAGTTTATCTACGGCTTCTTGCCACTTAGCATCGCCTTCCAACGCTTTTAGAGCAGAACCACGAATGATTGGGCTGTCATGGTATCCTTTCGACTCAAGAAGTTCAGCGATTTCCATCTCAACAAGGTCGATAAGCTCTTGATCTTCTTCTGAAAGTGCATCGCACTTGTTAAGGAAGACAACAATTGCAGGAACGCCGACCTGACGTGCAATAAGAACGTGCTCGCGTGTTTGCGGCATAGCACCATCGGTTGCAGCCACGACAAGAACAGCGCCATCCATTTGTGCCGCACCAGTAACCATATTTTTAACGTAGTCAGCGTGACCAGGACAGTCAACGTGAGCGTAGTGACGGTTTTCCGTTTCATATTCAACGTGAGAGGCATTAATAGTGATACCTCGCGCCTTTTCTTCAGGAGTATTGTCGATGGAAGCGTAATCTCTATAGTTCGCTCCACCTTTCTTAGCTAACGACTGAGTAATCGCTGCCGTCAGCGTCGTCTTACCATGGTCAACGTGGCCAATGGTACCAATATTAACGTGAGGTTTAGTCCTCTTAAAAGCTTCTTTTGCCATTGCCTTTATCCTTTCTCGTTACACATTCATCAATTTTTTTTCTGAGAGCATGCCCAGAATAGGGATTGAACCTATGACCTCTTGCTTACCATGCAAGTGCTCTACCACTGAGCTATCTGGGCTCAGCACTCTTTCCACCAAGCCAAAGACAATCCAGAGGTCCAAAACCCCTTTTTTGTCTTTACAACCGCCTTACTTGTGGCGGTAGACAATACGTGCCTTCGTCAAATCGTACGGGGACATCTCCACTGTTACAGTGTCCCCGACCAACACACGGATGTTTCGCATCCGCATTTTCCCGCACAAATATGCTGTTACCTGAACCCCATTTTGAAGCAGCACGACAAACGTCATATTCGGCAGCAACTCCTCAACAACGCCCTCTATTCGCAATGTATCTTCTTTTCCCATGTACAAAAAAGTCCAGGTACCTAAAACAAAACGTGTCGCAATATACAAATGTGATTTAAAAAAACCACCACCTCCCCATCAAGACCGCAAAAACTAACAAATCGGTGTTGACAGCCAAACAAGGTGAGGCATAGTATACAAAACCTCCTTTATTTCAGAATAGGAAATTAAACCATTTGTCGAGAAAAGAGGCCGAGGGCTCGGGAAAAAAACCTTCTTTCTGTCTCTTTCAAAAGGGCGAGACTCTTTTCATACGCATCTTCGCCCAACCTGGAGCAAAAAAAACGGCCGTTGACAAACTTCATAATCAAGAGTTGCGTATAACTGTCCACGCTGTTCAGGAAAAAGGTGCTGCCAATATAACGCTCGTCAAATTTTTCGCCCACTTACTCGGAATCCCTCAAGAACATATAACCATCTGTCGGGGAACAACCTCGCGACACAAAGTGCTTGCCATCAACTTCTCACCTATCTCAACCGTCCTCGATCGTCTTACTAAAAAGGTCCCTTTCCTCTTCCCCTAAGTTCTTGCTTTTTGTTTCAAAGAAAAGATACGCTCCGAATTCTATATGTCGTAACCTGAGGGCTTCCGCTATGCTACGAAAACTTGTAACACTTCTTTTCCTTCTCTCTATCCATGTGACCGCGACGGACGCGACGGAAAAGCTGGTGCCGTATACCCATACAGTTGAGGCCACTGTCAAAAATCAAACGCTTATTACACAAGGCAGACAGCTACCATATGATGTTTATGTAGGAAAATGTTCTATTCCTGGAAAAGATGAAAAACAGATAGCAAACATCTCCTACTTTGCCTATCTAGCCGAAAATTCTGCGGACCGCCCACTGGCTTTTTGTTTTAATGGCGGCCCGGGATCCTCCTCCATATGGCTTCACATGGGAGCACTTGGTCCAAAGATCGTGAAGACGGAGGATCTTGCGCACTCCGCTACTTCGGGTGAATATAAGAATAATCCTGACTCCCTTCTCTCCTCCTGTGACCTGGTTTTTATAGATCCCGTTTCAACGGGCTATAGCTACTCTCCAAACCCGGAAGACGAGAAACCGTTCTTTGAAGTTGAAAATGATATCTGTTCCATCGCTAACTTCATCCGTCATTTTCTCACTGCATATAGCAGGTGGCAAAGCCCCAAGGTTATCATCGGTGAAAGTTACGGATCGCTTCGGGCTGTTGGTATAACCCACCTTCTTCAGGAAAAATATTTTATCGATATTCACGCTCTTGGTCTTATCTCTCTCGTTCTTAATACAGAAGTCTCTGAGTCGTACCGTCCTGCACCAATCCCTCTAATTACGGCCCTTCCCACCCTTGCCACTATTGCGCACTACCATGAAAAGTTGGCCTCTCCCCTTCGTGATAAATCTGCACAAGAAGTATTCGATTTAGCCGCCGATTTCGCTGTGAACGAATACTCACGAGCCCTCATTGCTGGATCTCAACTCCCAAAAGAAACAGAGCACAAAATTGCTCAACAACTTTCAGAGTTCACTTCCATTCCCATCCCTTATATAAAACAACAACATCTTCGGCTCACTCCATATCTTTTCAATCAAAACTTTCTCGATGACCAAAACCTTCGCATTGGCGATTTTGATGGACGGGCAACAAAATGGAAGGTTCCTACAACCTTTTTTGATTGCTATTCTGCAGACCCAAGCATGTACAACATCACCTCTGGCTTCTCCTCCGCCTTTCAAACGTATCTACTCAATGACCTCAAATATAAAAAGAACAGACCTTATACCATTATGTCGGATGCCATCACTACTTGGAAGTGGGGCAGAGAGCAAAAGACAAAAGATGGATTTGGTTTCCTAGATTTCACAAACGATCTTCGTGAATGTTTTTCTCTCAATCCCAATCTCAAGGTTCTGGTAGCAGCTGGTCTCTACGATCTGGCAACGCCTGCTTTTTCTCAGAAATATTGCCTGAATACCCTTTTTCTTCCCGAGTCCCAAGCAATGAATATCCACTTTAATACCTATGAGGCGGGCCACATGATGTATCTCCACCCGCCATCGAGGAAGAAATTCTCTTCAGACCTTCACCAACTGGTTGATTCTGTCAAAACTCCTTGTCACAAACGGTGAGTTGGGAATACAAAACAGGTAACGTCAACCTTAGGTTTTCACTATGAACTCTGCTGCTCCCTCATTAAAACAGGCATTTGAGGAGATTCATAACTCTTTACCAGAGCTCCTCTGTTCGGGCCCTGAAAAACCAACCCCTTTTCCGAAAAACAAAAAGGCAATGATACACGAACGTAAGGAAGAGCTTTTGGCATTACGACTTCGATGCCAAGAGGGACTGCAGCTTATTATCGAAAGCATGACAGCTACAGACCAGACACAGGCTACGGCTCTTTCCCAGATCCTCCATGAAAAATTCGCCTCCATTTGTAACCCCTCGATCTTCACGCTCGTTGTCCTTGGTGTCGTCGCAGGAAAATCTTGGAGAGAAGCGTTTAAAATCCCCAAAGAATCTTGCAACGCCCTGTATGAAGAAGCAAAAAAAATCTTTGAAGAGGGAAAGTTCCAAGAGGCCATTTCATGTTTTATCTTTCTTACGTGGCTCGATGGCAAGCAGTACGATTTTTGGATAGCTCTTGGCCATTCCTACTATCATAGCGCCAACCACTGCCTTGCTGTTAAAGCGTATGAGATTGCCTCCCATACCAACCCAAACGAGGTATGGCCTCACATTTACTCTGCTCTTTGCTTTGAAGCACTTTGTAATCAGGAAGAAGCAAAAGAGTCGATTCTAAAAGGCCTTGAAAAAGCAAAACAACACGGTGATGAAAAACTTAGTCTAGCCTTGCAACAAAAAATTGAAAAATATAAACAGGAGCCAATTACACCAATTTCTTAAAATAAGGTTTTTTCATGGCAGGACCAGTTTCTTCGTCTGATTCACTCCCTTCATTTAACCCTCTTCCTTCTTCTGGGCTTCCTTCTGAACCACCCTCCGCTCTCACTCCCACCGGCCATGAAGGAGCACTTCCTTTCCTCGATCTTCTTGGGAGCCTATACCTTAGCGACGCAGACCTTCAGGGACCTGTCCCTTCCGAACGAGAGATCAACCATCTTTGCGAGGGTCGCCTACCAAGCTCTTCTACGAGCTCATTTATCTTTTTTCTCGCCTCCATAATGATTACAAACCCCAATTGTGAGAGTTAAATCATGTCTATGCTTTTTCATGGCGCGCAGGCCGTCTTCGATGCTAGTAACACCGCCTTCAAGCCTCTTGGGGTCGAAGAAACAACATACCAGGGAAAATCCTCCCTCTCTCCTCTCCGCCATTGGCCCATTGCTGTAGCAGGAATCTCTTGTCTTATTACAGCCGTCAGCGCCATTGCCATGGCCATACTAGGAAATAGCGCTATGGCTCTTATGCAAGGGGCGGCAGCGGCAACCTCTGCTATTGCAGCTATATACCTCTATTATATTGGTCCAAATCATGATCTGGCTTCTCTTAACGTTGCTCTCACCGACCGTCTCACCCGACTTACGGCCATTTCTTCTCGTCTTTTGGAGACAAAGCATTTTTGGGAAACGAACATCCCGAAACTTGAAGCCCGTGTCCAAGAAAAACAGGACCACCTGGACTTGCGAGAGATAGAACTCAGACAAACGAAAAAAGAGCTTACAACTGTCTCTGGAAGATTCCAAGACGCTGCCTCAAAACTTACAACGTACGCTGGAGACTGCCAAAGCTCCAAACGAATTATTGAGGCACTTTCCACTGAACTTGCACAGCTTCGAAATGACATTGGGGCCCTTGCAGCAGCAAGAGGAAAAATATCTGCCCAAAAAGATCGAATTGCAGAGATGCAAGCAACGGCACAAAAATGCCAACAGCGTATTGCCAGTCAGCAACTCCAGATTGAGCTCCACATCAAACAAACAAAGCAGTTGGGACAACGTTTTGATGAAACAGATAGGCAACTACGTACCCACGGTAGCCGAGAAGAGGACCATATAGAGCGTCTTGAGGATATTTCAGAACAATTTCAGCAAACTGTCGAAGCCGTTGGTGAGACCCACAGAGCAATTGCCGCAAGCCTTGCCGCTTCATCCCCAGCAAGCTCTTCTTCCGACGATGATGATGCCCTTGCAAGTGATATCGAGGACCAGACAGGAAGACTTCACCGCGATCTATCTGTTGGAAACTTAGAGGCGTTGCTAAAGGGCAATAGCTAATTACAAAAAAAGGATCTTAAAAGCCAATGAGCTCACCATCTACCAGACCGGTTGTGCTAGTCATGGACGACAAACCTTCCGATCATCCCATCACGCATTCCCAATGTTCTGTCTGCCGCTGGTGCGGACGACAAGTCAGTTGGCAACCTGCAATCCCTTGCGCGTGTGGAACAACAACAACTGCTGTAGGCACAGGAGTTGCCCTATCAACTATGATCTGCTGCCCTATTTCCCCCATGTGGGCACTGGCAACAGTTGGAGTAACAGGATTGGCTTCATGCGCAATACACGGTTACTCTTCGGGCATGATTCACTATCAAATGCCCGGAATGAATGTCAGAAGAACTGCTGGGCAAATTGAAACCGCAACAAATGAACTCTCCGCGCTCGGGGACGACCTCACCATCCAGGCAGACCGCGTTGATCGAGCAGCACATGGATACGGAAGTCACCTCGAAAGAGAAGCCGAACAGGACACAAGACGTGCGGCTTTGCTCACTGCTTCAGGTGGAGAACTGCGTGCCTTCTCTCAAGAAACAGATCGTCAGATAAAAGAGGCGAGAGCCGCGGTGGGAGAGAGCAGAAACCTCATAAAAGATGTAGCAGACCTTGTAAAAGCTCTTCATCCAAAACGCGTTGTTAAAGAGAACGTAGATGCTCTTTCACAACAACTTAATGTTCTTTGTCGTGTCGGTGAAAAGGGAAGCGTATGCGCACAACGAGCAGCAGAACAAGCTGATGCCCACCTACAAATTGATAAAGATCTCCAACGACTACTCTCAAAAGTGGAGAAAACGCAAACGGCACTTCTCAAACAGGTTACCGATAAGGATCATAGGATTACGGACCTTACTCAAAGGCTTGCCGAATCCGTAAGAGTTGTAAAACAGCTTGAAGGTGACTCATCGAGTCTACATGAAAGACACGAACAGGTCGCCGAAGAGCTTCGACAGCTAAGAGAGTATCTGAAGCTACCCGGGGTTCAGGAAGCCGCGAGAGCTGCTCTCGCCAAGCAAAAAAAATAACCGACTTCCAGCGGAGATGGCATCCATAGCCTCTTTTTATTTCATTTAAATATGGAAACAATCCCAACTTTCGCATGCGCACAGCTATGCTTTTTTGCCTAGACATCCGACGTAGGCCCGGCAAACCGGCTCTCCCTTACTACTCACATCTAGGATTCAGTCCCTGACTCACGAACGGGAGAAAGAAAAGTAAGAAGACATTGAAAACTTAGAAAAGGCGACACAAGCGATGTAACACAAACATTCAGGCATGTTTGAGAAAAATTAGCTTCTGCCTATGACTGAAGTTTGGCTTCAGTCATGGGCAGGAGCTAATAACATGGTCCCTATTACTCAGGGTGTTGGGGGCAAATCTCCCTCAAGAGCAGTATAAAACAGATAATCCTGCTGAGATCCCCACGCTGTTTCAAAGCCGGTATATGTTACCACATCAGTATTGATTCCAGTTCCTGTAATTGTGATACTATCAACAACCTGAACACTTGGGTTGAAGTCACTGCTCATACGTAAAAGGATTGTGTATGTTCCAGGATAGACCTCGGGACTAAATACAAGATCCACGGTATCATCCGCGTCATCCGCATATTTCCAAAATGACAACACTTCTCCACAAGGGGATATGACAGCCACTTGGTATGACCAAGGGTGCGGTCTCTCTATTGTCTCAAACGTAAACGTCAGTGTTCCTGGAACCTTCTCAGGACCACACTTGGGACCTGTGGGGCCGGTCACACCATTGGCACCTACTTCACCAGTATCGCCTTTATCCCCTTTATCTCCTGTTGCTCCTGTGGAACCAGTCGCCCCAGTGGGGCCTGTTGGTCCGGTTGCTCCGGTTACTCCATCA